>OCVV011293037.1_pt1 | contig 12930 bp, 11 predicted proteins | sample 1539721 | NCBI WGS metagenome assembly OCVV01 (sample SAMN02144230, study PRJEB22623) | gut metagenome | biome: sheep rumen | host: Ovis aries | place: New Zealand
CTCGATTTATTCGTGAGCGGCAAGTGGATAATGGCGGTTCTTCAAGGAAAAGGACAGCTTGATGAACTTATGAACTTTTCACTGTCCAGTAAATTACACAACTATAAATTACATATCATCAGTACCGGCATACCATTAGTATCAGGTATCTTTTCATGTAACTTTTTTATTGTCCTAGTTTATTGTCTTTATTTATTGTCTTTATTCTATATAGAAGGTTTTCTCGGCTCCGGGCTGACCAGTATGTTTTTGTAACCAAGATTTTTCAGAGTCTGTGTGATCTGCCGGCCGTTTTCCATTAATAATTGGATCTGTGAACGGGTCACTTCAATCATGGCATGATCGCCTTTGTGGCGGATGCGGAAATCCGAAAAGCCGAGCTCATGGAGTGCTGTCTCCGCCTCCTCGGTGCGCCGCAGATTTTCTGCCGTGAGCTGTTCGCCGGCCTGCGTACGTGTCGCAAGGCAGGCGTAGGCGGGTTTGTTCCAGGTGAAGAGCCCTGCCTCTCTGGACTGTCTGCGGATCTCTTCCTTAGTCAGGCCGCAGATCCGAAGGGGCGACAGGACCCGGAGCTCCTGCAGAGCCCGCATGCCGGGCCGGTCCGAAGCATCGTCGCTGGCATTGGTGCCATCGATCAGAACGATGTACCCATCCTCCGCTGCTCTTTGGGCTACAGCGCCGAAAATCCTTTTTTTGCAGTGATAGCATCGGTCAGGCGGGTTCGCTGTGACCTCCCGGCAGGAGAGAATATCCAGTTCGATAACTTCAGGAACGATGCCCAGTGACGCCGCAAGCCGCATCGCGTCCTCTCTCTCAAAGGCCGGCTGAAATGCAGTGCTGACATAATAGGCCTTCACTTCAGCTCCGCAGGACCTGGCTGCCCAGAGCAGAAAAGAGGAGTCCACTCCCCCCGAAAAGCCGAGTGCCGCACGGGGATGATCTGTAAAAAATTCTCTTAACGTCATTTTTTTCCATTTCCCGATTAAATTCCCGATCAAAGCGTGTCAAAATGTGTTTCCCTCTCTTTCAACTCGTATTATAATACGGTCGAAGCAGAAATCAGCTGCTGCCGCAGCCCACATGGAATGGAGGTCGACAGCATGGATAAAAATAATTACAACAAGGGAAACAGCCCCATCCAGCCGGCAGATCATGTCGGATTCAGTTCCAGCGTCAACAGCACACCGTCAGACAGTTACAGAAATGCCGGCAGTTTTTGCGGGACACCGGGCTTTGCGTCCGGGCCCATGAATATCCCGCCCCGCACGCCGCAATCCGTAAGAGATGAGATCAGGAGGACCAGGCACAAAATGGAATTGCCTCTCTATTTCCTGTTGATCATCCTGGGGCTCATCGCTGTCGCCGTCATCTTCTTCCGCGAAACCCAGGGAGAAGGCATCCTGGTGGAACTCCGCACTGCGATCGAGGAAGTCCTGACAGAAGGCGTATCGGGATTAGATGGTACGGAACTGTCCGCAGTCGTCGGAATGATGATACTGATACTCAGCCTGATCCTCGGTGTGGGCTCTCTGATCGCGCTGTTTGTCCTGATGCTGGTTCAGCTGTACCAGCTGTATGCAGATCAGATGTCCTATAGTATCCGGGTTTCCGAGAGAAATTTCCCGGAAATCTACGCGAAAGTCAAAGAATACACCTGGCTCCTGCACCTGAGAAAGGAACCCGAAGTCTATGTCCAGCAGATGAACGGACAGCTCAACGCCTTTTCTGCATGGGTACCCGGCAAGACCTTCATTCAGCTGAATGCGGAAATTGTCGATCTGGCCTATATGGAACACAAAGACTTTGACCCTATCTACTTTGTCATGGCCCATGAGATGGGACACATTTATCTGCACCATGTACAGATCTACTACACGATCTGGGCTGTCCTGGTGAACTTTATTCCGCTGCTCGGTACAAATATACTGCTCCCTGCCCTGAGCCGTTCCAGGGAATATTCAGCAGATCGCGTCGCCCAGGCTCTGACCGGCGGGGTCGGGCAGGAGGACTGCATGATGCTGCTGGCGGCAGGGCGCCATGCCTACAAGTATATCGACACCAGAGAGTATCTGAGGAACATCACAGCCAATCACAACTTCATCGAACGGTTCGCGAGATGGTGCACCAACCTGGTCGCCTCTCATCCCATCACGCCCTTCCGTGTCAGGGCCATCCTGGATCCTGATAAAAAGAGCGGCAGGCTTTTATAAATATTGACAGATGCACATGGCTGCAGACACATTACAGCGCGCAGGACCCGCAGGTGAGTCCTGCGCGCTGATTTAATGCTCTTTCCTGTTTTATTTATGCTGTTCTATTTATGCTGTTCGAGCCAGACAGAGGCATAGGAGCAGGTCGCACGGACCTTGCCGCCCTGTTCATGGATCTGGTCGACAGCCATCTGCACCAGTTCCGCGGCAATCCCCTGTCCCCGCAGATCATCGTTCACATAGGTATGATCGATCGTGTAGACACCGGGTGTGTACTCCGGAAAGGTGATCTCTGCCAGAATCTTTCCGTTTTCGTCTTTTCGCTTGATGCTGTGGGGAAGTCTGATATAATCACTCATTTTTTCCTCCTTCACAGGAGCTCCTCGTTATAGACCGCACGGCTTCCTCCGACGAACTTCGGCCGGCGGCGGGCACAGATGATGGAAGCCTCACCGATTTTCCGGAGAGAAATGCGCAGGGGCACGACGACCGGGCGGATATGCATGCCGATCAGTGTTCCGCCGATATCAATACCTGCAGATGCCTGCTGCTGCAGCGATTCCACCGCAACAGGATCGCGAAAGCTCCTGTAGGCAGTGGTTCCGAAGGAACCGCCCGCCTTGGGCTGGGGAATCACATTCACTTCCTCGAGGCGGTAGCGGATACATGCCTCGCGTTCTACGATCAGAGCCCTGCCAAGATGCTCGCAGCACTGGGCGGCCAGAAAAACGCCCCGCTCCTGCAGCGCCTGATAAATCCCCGCGAAAAGAGCTCCCGCCGCATCCAGGCTGGAATGGGTACCGATCTTCTCTCCCAGCACTTCGCTGGTCGAGCATCCGACCACGAAGAGGTCTCCCTCCCGGAGCTTTGCGCCCTCGCACACCTCCGCGGCGGCCTGATAGGCCTGTCTCCGGATTTCCTCCAGTTCCTCACCCTGTACATGAACAAGTTCCATGATCGTTCTCCTTCAAAATGATGTCATCGTCTTTTGCCTTGAAGACTTGTAAATTGAATGCCTCAGCAAATTCAGTCCTGTATGATTCTGCGGAAAGAGTCCAGCAGTCCGCCGCGGAAGCAAAGGGCAAGTGAACCGATGATCCCGAGCAGTGCCTGCGCGATCTCATAGGGCAGTTTGATCATTGCATATTCAAAGGTGCTGTAGACATAGATCTTGCCAAGGGTATAGAGGGTGACCATGATCACGGCGCCGATCACAAGACTGATCGCTGCGGCAAGCCTGCGGTGATGCGGAAACAGGTTTCTGAACAGGATCGAGATCGCTGCGGCCTGAAGGCCGTGGGCAGCCAGCGATACAAACATGGGGAGGGGATAAAAGATAAAATCGCCCAGAAAAGCGCCTATGCCCCCCACAATAAAAGCTCCGACAGGGTCCAGCAGCAGCGATGCTGTGCAGATCAGTACATCGTTCAGATACAGATGTCCGCCCGGAACAGGGATTCCGAAAGCGCACAGAGCAATATTCATTCCCATAAAGATCGCTGTCATCGTGATCCATTTGACCTTATTCGTTTCTCTCAATGTCACATTTCTCTTTTTTTCGGCTGTTATTCCATTCATGACACGCCTCCATAGAAATAATAGTTGATAGTGTGTAGTATAGCATCGACTGGCCTTATAAAAAGTGCCAATTTGATAGTTTTCATCCAGTCCACTTTTGAACCGCTGAAAAAACCGGTACAGGCAGCCCTGGAATGATCAATCTTCCGGACTGCCCTGTCACCGGTTTTCCTGCGCAGCGGGCAGCTTCCCGCCCATGTTCTCTCTGTTAATCCTTTTTTTCCATAAAGATCTTGCGGGTAATAAAATTATAGACCATGACAATGCCGGTCGCACCGATCTTGGCCAGGATCTCTGCCGCACGCGGGTGCATCAGCGCCTGCAGCTGTGTCCAGTTCCCGTAGATCAGGTCTACACAGACATAGAGGATCAGCTCATTGAGTCCCAGACCGATAATGCTCAGGATCAGATAGATTGTAAATTCCTTTTTTCTGGAGAGATCATCCCTGCGCACAAAGACATATTTCATGCTGAGCAGGTAGTTGACGACGACAGAGACGGAAAAGCCGATCACACCGGAGATGAGATAGGGAATTCCGATAAAGTTGCAGATCGTGTACAGTCCCGTGTCGATCAGAAAGCACAGTGCGCCCACCACACCGAATTTCAGGAACTGCTGTATGATTTTACCCAATGTTTGTCACCTGTTAAAGATTTTCACCTGTTAAAGATTTTCACCTGTTAATGGTTTTCACCTGTTAAAACAAAGACTTCCCCGGCAGCCGTCTGCATGACGCAAATGCGGTAATTGCCGGGGATATTTTCTGTTGCTGCTGTTGCCAGCTGTTGTCAGTTGCCGTCAATCCTCCGATCCGATCCCGGCGCCGGCTCTGCGGAACCTCTTGACGGGCTCCATAATCGTCACCAGCATAATGGTATTGATCGGGATCATGATGATTTCCTTTACAAATCTTGCCGTCAGGACGGGGATAAAGCCGTTTCCGTACAGCATGGACAGCCAGAGGCTGTTGAGCAGCACCCCGCAGATGACCGTATAGACGATCTGGCTCATCAGAATGCGCATGGGAGCGGGCTTCTGTCTGTAGAGCATGAATCCGAAAATCACGCCGGACACCATGGAAGTGATCGTGAAGCCCGGAAAAAAGGGCCCGGTGGGCTTGACAAGATAGCCGCCGATATCCGCGACCATGCCCACGATCCCGCCGACGACCGGTCCGAACAGACACCCCGAAACAGCGATGGGAAGCATGGCAAACCGGATCTCAATCACCTGTGTCACCGGAATCTTGAAAAATCCAAGGATAATGGCAATGGCGGAAAGAAGGGCTGCACTGGTCATCACACGCACGTCGCGGAGCGGTGCAAAAATATCAGATCTGTTTTTCAACATAAAAACACCTCCTTTGCAGTTTTTCTCCATTACTACATCGGAGGCGTTTTGTACGCTTGAGACGTAGCAGCGGGATGCGGCAGCGGAACCGCAAGGAGAACATTCCCGAAACTCTCCTTTTCGTCCCGGTGGCAACTCCCTGTCCGCCAGGCACTTAACGCTCCGCAGCCTACTCTGCACGAACTATTTGATTGTAAACAGGGTCCACAGACCTCTCTGCATGCTTATTATACTGTCAGAGCAGTGAAAATAAAACATACAATCTGTGTATTTTGTGTTATTTTCACTGGTACTGCTGCTGGTTACTGTTCCTTGTTCTGCTGCAATCGGAAAAGCAAAGTCTTATTTCTCTGTTCCTCTGCTCTCTCTCTGGATGACATCGTGGGCGCCGCCCTCGACGATACTGGTCGCGGAGACAAGAGTAAGCTTGGCTTTCTCCTGGAACTCGGGGATGGTGAGCGCACCGCAGTTGCACATGGTGGACTTGACCTTGAGGATGGTCTTGGCCACGTTCTCTTTCAGAGGACCTGCGTAAGGGACATAGGAATCAACGCCTTCTTCAAAGGTGAGTTTCTTGTCGCCGCCCAGGTCATAGCGCTGCCAGTTGCGGGCACGGTTGGAGCCTTCGCCCCAGTACTCCTTGACGAAGGTGCCGCCTACCAGGAGCTTCTCGGTCGGGCTCTCGTCAAAACGGGCGAAGTAGCGGCCCAGCATGACGAAATCTGCACCCATGGCCAGAGCCAGCGCAATGTGGTGGTCATAGACGATACCGCCGTCGGAGCAGACAGGGATGTAGACGCCGGTCTTTTCATAATACTCATCGCGGGCCTTGCAGACCTCGATCAGAGCAGTCGCCTGGCCGCGGCCGATACCCTTGGTCTCGCGGGTGATGCAGATGGAACCGCCGCCGATGCCGACCTTGATGAAGTCCGCGCCGCACTCAGCCAGGAAGAGGAAGCCTTCCTTATCGACAACATTGCCTGCGCCGACCTTGACTGTGTCGCCGTATTTTTCACGGATCCAGCCGAGAGTCAGCTTCTGCCACTCGGAGAAGCCTTCGGAGGAGTCGATGCAGAGGACGTCCGCGCCGGCCTCGACCAGGGCGGGAACACGCTCCGCGTAGTCTCTTGTATTGATACCGGCGCCAACGACATAGCGCTTGTTGGCATCGAGCATCTCACCGGGGTTTTCCTTGTGGGCGTCGTAGTCCTTGCGGAAGACGAAGTAGACGAGACGGCCGTCATCGCTGATGACAGGCAGGGCGTTGATCTTGTTGTCCCAGAGCATGTCATTGGCTTCGCTGAGGGTCATTCCCTCCCGGCCGTAGACGATCTTATCGATAGGTGTCATAAAGGACGAAACCTTGGTATCAAGGGACATGCGGCTGATCCGGTAATCACGGCTGGTGACGATACCGACCAGCTTTCCTCTTGCAGTGCCGTCCTCAGTGACTGCCACTGTGGAGTGGCCGGTCTTTTCCTTGAGTGCCAGAATATCTGCAAGCGTGGCATCGGGGCAGATGTTGGAATCACTGGGAACAAATCCTGCCTTGAAGCCCTTGGCGCGTTTGACCATAGCGGCCTCACTCTCGATCGTCTGAGAGCCATAAATAAAGGAAACACCGCCGCTCTGGGCAAGCGCCACTGCAAGGCGGTCTCCGGATACGGACTGCATGATTGCAGATACCATGGGGATGGTCAGCTCAATCGCAGGCTTCTCTCCCTTATTATATTTCACGAGGGGAGTTTTCAATGATACGTTTGCCGGCATGCATTCACAGGATGAAAATCCCGGGATCAGAAGATATTCGTTAAAGGTGTGCGAAGGTTCGTTGATATAAATGGCCATGCAGGTCCCCCTTTTTAGGTTTTTGATTTCCTGCAGCCACAGTGCAGGCGTTCAGCACTGCAGACACGGCTTAAAAAAGTGCAGGAAATACAACTGGCGGCTTTCAGTTGTTTCTTTACATTAATTAGTACAATTTTTGGAGATTTCCGCAAGTATACTATTCAAAAACGAGAAATGCAATACCCGATTTTCGAATCCTTTGCAAATTCTTGAAAGAGATTTGACGGGGCGGCAATAATCACAAAAAAACGCCTTAACTGACTTTTCATTTTGGCAGATTACATATATAATATGATGAGTGGACTTCCTGAATAAGCAATTCATGCGAACATGTGATTTTCAGGAAGAGAATTCACTGGCTATCAGAGCTCATTTTATGAAGGAGGATTTCAAAATGTTAGTTTCTGCAAAAGAAATGATCCAGGCCGCTTATGCCGGACACTATGCAATCGGTGCGTTCAACACCAACAACCTTGAGTGGACAAAGGCGATTCTGCAGGCAGCAGAGGAAATGCGTGCTCCCGTAATCGTTCAGGTTTCCGAGGGTGCCGGCAAGTACATGGCTGGCTTTAAGAACGTTGCTGACATCGTCAAAAACGTTATGGAATTCCAGAAGACTTCCGTTCCTGTAGCACTTCACCTTGACCACGGCACATACGCCGGCTGCAAGGCCTGCATCGACGCTGGTTTCTCCAGCATCATGTTCGACGGCTCCTCTCTTCCTTTCGAAGAGAACATCGAGAAGACCAAAGAGCTCGTTGCGATCTGCAATGAGAAGGGCATGTCCATCGAGGCTGAAGTCGGCTCCATCGGCGGCGAGGAAGACGGCGTTGTAGGTATGGGCGAGTGCGCAGATCCCGAAGAGTGCAAGACCATCGCTGATCTGGGCATCACAATGCTGGCAGCAGGCATCGGCAACATCCACGGCAAATATCCCGAAGGATGGCCGGGACTTCGCTTCGACGTTCTTGACGCAATCAAGGACAAAGTCGGCACAATGCCTCTCGTTCTGCACGGCGGCTCCGGTATTCCGGATGCTATGGTTCAGGATGCCATCAAGCGCGGCGTTTCCAAGATCAACGTTAACACAGAGTGCCAGCTCGCATTCGCAGACAAGACCAGAGCCTACATCGAGGCAGGCAAGGATCAGGCAGGCAAGGGCTACGACCCTCGTAAGCTCCTGGCTCCCGGAACCCAGGCAATCGTTGACATGGTCAAGTACAAAATCGAAGTTTTCGGTTCCGCAGGCAAGGCTTGATGCTTTAAGGACTTCACTGCATAAAGCGGCTGTGCCCAATTGCAGAAGACATCCGGCTCTGATCACATTCTGAGGACCGGATGGACATACTGAGATAAAAGACAGGCGTTGTTCCCGCGGGAACAGCGCCTGCTTTTTATTCTTCATCGCGCAATAGCCGTGACTTCAGTCATGGGATCCACTCCGGGACTCGCGGACGAGTCCCGGAGTGGAAAAAGGCCCCCGGCGAACGATCATTGATCAGAACGATCATTGATCAATCTGCTCACCCGGGGCCTTTTGTTTTTCAAACAGATATCGTTTTTTACATCAAATCTTATAATGCTTCAACATCCACGCCGAAGTGCTTGAAGATCAGGCGCTCCGCTTGGGGATTCCAGAGGCCGCGGTGTGCTTTGCAGCACTCATCCAGTTCCTTGAAGAAGGGATCTGTCTCGCCGAGCTTGCCGAAATCTTCGATGGCAGTGAGGGGCATCTCAAACTGGGTGTAGGCAAGCTTCTTGCCGCCCTTGATGTTGGGAAGGTTGCAGGTCGCTTCCGCGATACTGTCGATACCGCCGACATGTGTGACCATGATCGCGGGATCGATGATTCCCTTTGCGGCCAGCTCGTTTGCCTCGATGAGGTCCTCATTGGTGCCGCCGGTGGTGCCCATGATATGGGTGGAATTGTAGTGGCAGTCATAGAGGTTGATCTTGGCAGTGAAATCGCTGTTGCTGGGGCCGGAGAAGAAGCTCATGCAGCCGTCGAACGCCATGACCTGGTTGCCCAGCTCTGCAACTGCAGGGATCGGGACGTAGATCAGAACATCATCGTAACCGTGGCCGTCGGTCAGGTCGATCAGGCCCTGCTTTGCGTCATCCATCTTGGCAGTGTTGGCGTAGATCAGCTCGATGCCGTGCTCCGCAGCATAGGAAGGCGGAATGACTTCCTTTGCACGCTCGATCTTGGCGTCGTCTACATCTGTGACAACGATACGCTTGGGATGATATTCGCAGACAATACCGTATGCAACAGCGCCAAGACCCATGGGGCCGCAGCCGCCCATGATGATCAGGTTGCCGTCGCGCTTGATGCCCATCTCATGGTTGTAGTTTTTGCGGCTGGTGTGGTACTGGGCGTGGAACGCACCGATGGAGCAACTCAGAGGCTCGCCCAGGGATGCCTTGTAGAAGCTGTCGCCATCGAAGGGCATCAGAGCACCTACTTCCATAGCCTCGGAAGGGAAAATGCAGTATGTGCAGTCGCCGCCGAAGTACTCGTAGGAATATCCGGGAGAATCCATTTTCCCTTTGTAGTTCAGCGCGGGCTGCTGCGCAAAGCGCTGGCCGGGCTTGAACTGATCTTTCCACTTCTCGCCGACCTTTACGATCGTACCGGCAAACTCATGTCCGACCAGAACGGGATTTGTCTCGATGTTCTGGGGGCATCTCTTGTGCTTTTTGCCCTGTTTTGCAAGCTTATAGGTGGACATGCACAGACTATCGCTGTAAATCTTGACCAGAATCTCATCATCTTTAATCTCGGGAAGCTCAAATTCCTCCAGACGAAGATCCATTTCACCATACATTCTGACGCCTTTAACCTTCATTTTACATTCTCCTTTATCAATCATCCCTTCTGAATGATTTACCTGTCAGATCTGTCTGCAAGTACAGGATTCAGAAAGACAGCTTTTCTTTTCTATCTTACCATGGACTGTAAAAATTGTCCTGCGTATGACACACTTAATCTGTTCTCTTCTATTTTCTTCTGTTTCTATTCTTCTCTTTTCTGCTCTTACCTGTTCTTATCTGCTCTGAAAGCCGGAGCACTTTTGAAGGGCATCGTTCACACCCCAAAAAGGTATGGGCGGATAACAAACTGCATCGGATTCTTTTCGAATTTTTCTGTCCCGGCCCGCAGGATTTTTTCCTGAGGGCCGGGATTGTATCAGTTTTTAATGATTTGAAAAATATTTGATCAGGCCTTGAAGAGGTCATAAATCTCATCGACGCTCATGTGGATGATGCGGTCGACTGCTTCTTCAGACTCGCAGGTCATAGCGATCTTGCCGAGGGTCTCGACGTGGTCGTCACCAGCGGATGCAACTGCGATAACCAGTTTGACGATCTCGCCATCGCCCCAATCGATTCCTTCCGGATAGGTCATGATTGCAAGACCGGAGTTCTTGATCTCACCGATGACACTCTCAATACCGTGAGGGATTGCCAGGTTGTTGCCGATTGCAGTGTTGAAGACGTCTTCCTTGGCAACCATGCCGTCGACGTATTTCTCTGTGACATAGCCGCTGTCAACGAGGATCTTACCGATGGTGCGGATCGCGGTCTCTTTGTCAACAGGTGCGTTATTGAGGATAATGTTCTTCTTCAGCAGGACGCCGCCGTGGAAGTCATGGCCGCCAGCGTTTGCAACGTTCTTGTTGGACTTGGCATCAAGAATCTCCTGGACGATCTGATCATACTGAGGAGCATTCATGAAGTTGCTGATGGTGACGATTCTTGCGGATGGAGCAGACTTTCTTGCGCGCTCAACCAGATCCTGGTGGCAGACGACAAACTTGATGCCTGCGGGAACTTCGGATACGGAGAAGTGCTTAACCTTGATGTTGCCAAGACCTGCCGCTTCGAGTTTCTTCTGCAGGACTGCAGCACCCATTGCAGAGGAGCCCATGCCTGCGTCACATGCAAAGACGATCTTGTCAAGAATTCTGAGGTCAATTTCGCCGCCGTCAGCGGTAGCTGCATAAGCGCCGCCCTGGCCCTTGGAAGCAGCCTTCATATCGGACATCTGGGACTGAGCATCCTCAAGGCTTGCGCCGCCGTTGGACATCTTGACGATCGGGGAAGCGATCAGGAAAGAAACAGCGGTTGCAATCAGGAAGCTGACGATGACCATAGGCTGTCCGCCTCTGGGAGCAACTGCCAGCATAGCCAGGATGGAACCGGGAGATGCAGGGCTGACAAGGCCGACATTGAAGATGGTGTTGAAGAACATTGCTGCAACAGAGCCGCCGATGGTAGCGAGCAGAAGCAGGGGGTTCATCAGAACATAGGGGAAGTAGATCTCGTGGATACCGCCGAGAACGTGGACGATCAGAGCGCCGGGAGCGGAGTCTCTTGTCATCTTATCCTTTGCGAACATCCAGTAAGCGATCAGGACACCAGCGCCTGCACCGGGGTTAGTCTCGATCATGTAGAAGATGGACTTGCCGATGGTCTCAGCCTGCTGTGCGCCGAGAGGAGTGAAGATACCGTGGTTGATTGCGTTGTTGAGGAAGAGGACCTTCGCAGGCTCGACGAAGATGGAAACCAGGGGAAGAAGTCCCATGTTGACCAGGATATCAACGCCACCCTGAAGGAATACCAGAACGGCTGCCATGATAGGTCCGATCAGGTAGAAGCCGATGATCGCAAGGATCATACCCAGGATACCGACGGAGAAGTTGTTGACCAGCATCTCGAAACCTGCCGGAATCTTTCCTTCAACTGCCTGGTCAAACTTCTTGATAACCAGACCGCCGAGAGGGCCGATCAGCATTGCGCCCATAAGCATGGGATAATCGGGAGCACCGCAGACAACACCGACGCAGGCGATTGCGCCCATGACCGCGCCGCGAGCGCCGCCGACCATTCTACCGCCTGTATAAGCGATCAGAATCGGAAGGACATAGGACAGCATGGGGCTGACCATTGTGGACAGCTGCTCGTTGGGAAGCCAGCCGGTTGCAATGAACAGTGCTGTGATAAGTCCCCAGGCGATGAATGCGCCGATGTTGGGCATGACCATGCCGCTGAGGAACCGTCCGAAGGATTGAACTTTCTCTTTCATCATTACCTCCTTTATGTTAAAAACAGTTACCCGGAACGACCATGGCCGGACCGGCCGGCCGCCTGTTTCGTTCCTTCGATGTGTCCATTATATGGCTGTACAAATGCAATATGCAACGAATACTAAATGGACTTTGTCACCATCAAAAGTGACAAATGGTTTGCCTGTTTGGGACATTTTCTCCGGTTCAAAATAATGTCAAATTTAACCATGTTTCAAAATAAATCGCTTGCGTTTTCCGCTTATATACAAGGATTTCTAAATCTCCATTCTGCATTAAAATCAAATATGACTAAATCTATAATTGAAATCGTTATCAAAAACCTGTCTTTTCGTGCCAAAAACGACAGACAAAAGTGACATCTAAAAAAGATGACATCCAAACATGTATCCACAGACGGAACACTTCATAGTCCCATAATACATTGGCATGATTATTCGCTTCTTAAGCTATTCACAGACGAATCTTCGTATATTCCGGGATCCTGTAAAGCGTTGCAAATAGGGGTTTGTAGAGGAGGGACGGGTCTGCGGCTGCACCTCTCTTATTGGTGATACAAGATTCTCCGACAGTTTGGACTCTTTGTTCAGCAGATAAACTGCTGCCTGTATGATGGCACCCATGAAATATCTCCATCCCACAGCCCGGCAGGAAATTGGAGCCTTCGAGTTATACCTCCTGGGGAGGGAATTTTTTTGAGCAGTCAGTTGTACTTGGCGAAGCTTATAGGGAAGGGCAGGTAAAACGCACGGCCCTCACTGCCGGGCGTTTTAGGGCCACCTGTCTGAGTCTACCGTGTCTTCAACACGGGAGACGAGTTTGGCCCGGCCTGCCCTGAGCATAAGCAAGCCTT
>OCVV011326554.1_pt1 | contig 12929 bp, 7 predicted proteins | sample 1539721 | NCBI WGS metagenome assembly OCVV01 (sample SAMN02144230, study PRJEB22623) | gut metagenome | biome: sheep rumen | host: Ovis aries | place: New Zealand
GTAATATCAGGATAAAACCTCTTTTATTTTGTGCTGTTTATTTCTTTACAGCTCCTATTTTTATTTTATCTTTCTAAGTTTGGCGATGAAGAAGCCTTCATATTTATCACTTGGTTTAACAGTGATAACGCCATCGATAGTTGAAGGTAATAAATTTGATTTATCAATATCTAATTCTATAGGTTCAACAACGACATTTTGGCTTAATACACTTTTTACCACTTCTTCATTTTCAATCTTTAAAATTGAACAAGTTGAGTAAACCATAGTGTGCCCAGGCTTTAAAATTTCAATTGCTTTCTTTAATAATTCTTTTTGAGTCTTACTACTATTTTTCACAAGATTTAAAGAAAATGATTGTAAATCACGAGGATTGTTCAAATTTATTGTTCCACTTCCAGAACATGGAGCATCTAATAAAATAGTATCAAAACGGAAGAATGAATCAAGTTTTTTACTATCTTTCACAAAGACGTTAGCTCTTGATGCACCTTGAAGATTCAAATTAAATTTAAGTCTATCTGCTCTAATTTTATTAGCTTCTACAGCCATAATATTCTTTTGATTCATAGTTAAACTTGCGATTTCACATGTCTTACCGCCAGGAGCGGCACACATATCTAGAATATCATTGTTTATATCTAAATCTAAGAAAAGTGGAGGAATTTGACTTGATAATGATTGAAGATAAATTTTACCTTCTTTAACAATATCATAATCCATCATATTGATATAATCTTCTAATTGATAAGCATCTTGAAAGAAACGCGGATTAGTAAATTTTATACTATTTGAAATTAAAAAATTATCAATTTCTTCTTTACTTGTCTTTAGTCTATTTAATCTAAAAGATGGAAATCTTTTTTTCTTTAAACCTTCAATAATAGAAGATGCTTCTTCTTTATAATCATTTAAATATAATTCATTCAATTGTTCTAAAGAAATCAAGATAACACCTCCATAATTTGTTTAAAGTCATCAATTAAATAATCAGGTTTAGCAAGAGCTAAAACTTCTTTATTTGTATATCCATAAGATACAGATAATATTTTACAGCCAGCATTTCTAGCTAGCGCTATATCGACAAGTGAATCACCAATATATAAAGTTTCACTAATATCTATATTTAATTTATTTATTATCTCAATAAGACCTGCTTTATCAGGTTTAATCGGTAAATTTGTTTGACCTAATACCATATCAAAAACATTTTCAAAGAAACGAGATACAATAAATTTAGTATCTCTATCTGGTTTATTAGATAAAACTGCTAATTTATAACCTCTATTCTTAAGCTCATGTAATGTTTCTAAAGTATTTTTATACTTATCAGTCTTAATTAAATTATGAGATGAATAATAATCATTATAAAATTCGTAAACAACCTCTACTAGCGGACTAGTCAATACAAACCTTACATCATACATCTTAAGAGCAGATCTTTTAACTAAATTTAGCGCCCCATTACCAATATATTTTTTAGTTTGTAAAATCGTATTTGGCTTTAAATTAAAATGTCTTAAAGAATAATTAATTGCATTATGAATATCTGGTAATGAATTAATCAAAGTACCATCCAAATCAAATACTATTAATTTCATAAACTAACCTTTAACACTTCTTCATCAGTTTCTAAATCATAAATGATGACATCATCATTATCAATTACACCATATGAATGAATCATAATCTCTTTAGGGATTGATGTAGAACCTGGGTTAATGTAATGAACATTACCAACAAGTGTATCTTTAATAACATGAGTATGTCCATAAAGTACAACTCCAGAGTCAACATTTAATGGTTCATTTGGATTATGATGATGTCCATGTGTCAAGTAGAATGTATGACCATTCACTTCAATAAATCCTTCACGATTTATTGGAAAATTAAGTACCATTTGGTCAACTTCAGCATCACAATTGCCTTGTACAGCTAAAATTGAATCTTTAATATCATTCAATAATGGAATAACCTTCTTAGGGGCATAATCCCTAGGAAGGTCATTTCTTGGTCCATGATATAAGATATCTCCAAGTAATACCAATTTATCAAAGTTCCCTTTTTTAAACTTCTCCACAAGCAAATTAGCATAATAATAGCTTCCGTGGATATCCGATGCGAATAAAACTTTCATTTTACCATCCTTTTAATTATTACTTAAATAAATTTTTAATATCATCTTTAGTTAAACGATTGAAGAAATCTTCTTCTGAAATAACTTCATTAGATAATAATTGTTTTCTATTTTGTAATTCAACAATTCTATCTTCAATTGTATCTTTATTAATTAATTTAATAACATTAACTTGTTTCTCTTGACCAATACGATATGTTCTATCTGTAGCTTGGTTCATTGCAGCTAAGTTCCACCATGGATCATAATGAATTACTGTGTCAGCACTAGTTAAAGTTAAACCAGTACCACCAGCCTTTAATGAGATTAAGAATACCTTAATATCTTCATTACCATTAAATTCATTTACAAGGTCAATTCTATCTTTAGCAGGTGTCTTACCTGTTAATTCTAAGAATTTAACATTGTCTTCTTTTAATCTTTCTTCAATGAATCCAAACATTGATGTGAATTGAGAGAAGATTAACATCTTATGTCCATCATCAATCTTTTCATGTACAATGTCTAGTAACATATCTAACTTGCTGTTCTTAGTCTTAACATCATCTAAGAATAGTCTTGGTTCACAAGCTAATTCTCTTAAACGAGTTAAAAGTGATAGCACATGAGAAATTTGGTAGTCTTCACTAGTAATTTCTTCTTGAGCCTCATGTAAATACTTTTCATATAACTTACGTTCAGGTTCACTCATAACTGAGTAAGCATATACTTCTACCTTTTCCTTTAGGTTAAGAACATCAGATTTTAATCTTCTTAAGATGAATGGGCTAGATTTCTTATTTAATTCTTGTAACAATTCCTTGTCTTGGAAGTTTTCATAAGCCTTAGCGAATTCCTTCTTAGTCTTCATATAACCTGGAAGAATGAAGTCAAAGATTGACCATAAGTCCATTAATGAGTTTTCAATTGGAGTACCTGTAAGTGCGAATTTAGATTCAGCTTTTAATTTCTTACATGCTAAAGTCTTTAACGCATCAGGGTTCTTAATAAATTGAGCTTCATCAACGATGATAGTCTTAAATTTCATATTTTCGTATTTATCAATATCCATACGTAAAGATTCATAAGAAGTGATTAATACCTTCTTTTGGTTATATGCGTTACGGATATTTTCACCTTCACGAGAAAGGCCATAAATGACTTCTACAGGAATATCTGGAGCGAACTTTTTGAATTCCATTTCCCAGTTGAAGATTAGAGAAGTTGGAGCGATTACAATTGAACTACCTTCTTTATAGAATGTGTCAATTAAAGCGATAACTTCAAGTGTTTTACCAAGACCCATATCATCAGCTAAAACACCACCAAGGTTATATGTAGATAAAATCTTTAACCACTTGAAACCTTGTAATTGATAATCACGTAAATATTGTTTTATAGAATTATCTAATTCATAATCAATTTGATTATAGTTCATCATATCATTTGAGAACTTATCAAGTAATTGGTTAGATTCGATTAAATCTTTATAACGAGATGAAATAAAGTATGCTTGATACAAAGGAATTTGAATATTATCAGAAATATTATCAATACCAAGTTCATTAACAAGCTTTGTAAATAATTCTGCAGTATCTTTATCGATTGAGATAATAGTACCATTTTCAAGTTCAACATAATGCTTATTTTCTTTATAAGCAATTAAAATATCTCTTAATTCATCAGAATTATATTTCATTCCTTCAAATGTTAAAGTAATAATAGAACCAGTTAAATGGAACTTTAATTTATTACTATTCATCTTATAGAACTTTTGATTCTTGATATTATCATCGATAAATAATTCACCATAATCTTTGAATAAACTTAATTTAGTATTTAAAATATCACAAATAGTATCAAAGTCATTAATCTTGTAATCATTTGTCTTCAAGAATCCTAGGTTTCTAACAAGAAGCTTATAATTTTTCTTCTTTAAATAGAAAGTATCATCTTTAAAATCACCATCATAGTGAAGTTTTAAAGAACCTTTTTCATATGTTAAATAAGTGTTGATGACAATTTCATCACGCTTATCAGCCTCAAATGTAGAAATTAAATCTTTATATAATGGATAGAAATTATTTAAGAAAATTTCTCTATTATTTTTATTAAGATCTAAGCTCTTCTTTTCTGATAAGAAATTTAGAAGTGATGCTAACATTAAATCATGACTCTTTAATACATAAATAGTATCTTGTTCAAATACATATGAATTAGACTTAGTAATTACAATTTTGTAATCACTTGAAGATAATGTTAACTTCTTATCATCTAATAATAATTTAATTTTTGGGAAAGAATCACTAAAAGTTTCCTTCATTTCATACATACCATTGTTATAGTATACATGACGTAATTTTGTTGAATACATTACGTTTAAAATTTCAGTAGAAATTGCAGTAACATTTAAATCTAGACGACCCTTGTTTTCTTCACTAGTTTCATTTAAAAGTGTTAATGAATTTCTAGTTAGATATAGCATATCGATAACTTGTCTAGATTCTTCATCAAAATATTTATATTCAATTGAAAATTTCTTATTTCCAATTGTTAATATACCTTTCTTATCAAGCATATTAATAAATGCAGGAAGATTTGTAATATCTTGCTTGCTATCTCTTGAATTAAATTCAAGCTTTAAGCATAGCTTGTCTTCCTTAAAATACAAGATTGGTCTAATAATATATTCAAACACGTTTCTTTGAATATTTATTTCCATTAAATCTTGCATGAATTCATCTTGTTTAGCTGAATCATAAAATTGAGCTTCGCTCTCTTTGTCTTTAAACAAAGTATTTAACTTATCCCTCAAACAAAAGAAAAGACAGATTTCATGCATACATAAACCATTCTTTAAGTTGCAGAAACAATCACCTTTTACCTCTTTACCAATACCATAAGTTAAAGTTACTCTTTCATCGTGAAAAATAGCACTAACAACAAATGATAGCGTTGGAATCCTTACTATTTCAAACTCAAATTCTTCAAAGTCTTGATTTTGATAAAGTTTATACCCCTCATTTAATTCTTTCAAAGAATCAGCACTTTTTCTGATCTCGGAAATTTCAATTTTTGACATAAATTCACCATCCAATTTATAAAAATTCCACTCTTATAATTATATCATACCTCATAGAGATTTGAAATAGAATTTAGTAAATAAAGCGATAGTAAAGGCGTTTTCATTAATTAAATCATTATTTATTAATAATTAATTTTATTATTTCAAATAATCCGACAAAAAAAGAAAAATGGTGTCATAAGGCACCATTAAAATAGATTACGAACAGATTTAAATAAATCCTTGTTTTCTTCAATCTTAGATTCATTACCGATAACACAAAGAGTATCATTTGATAATGATTCTTTATATAACTTATAAGTTTCTTTAACATTAGATAATGTTGAATTAATTAATTCAATTCTAATCTTTTTAACATCATCAAATGTAGTATGTGCTAAATATCTAGTTAAAGCTCTTGAGCCTTTTAAAGAAACGTGACATGAGTCATCTAATAAACCGATAGCACCAATCTTAGCTTGAATTAATTCTTCATCAGTTAAATCAAGATTTTGAATCCAAGAAGGAATGTTATCATAAGCTTCAAGAGTTGATTTAATATTTGGATCACGATATGAAACAAATGTTAAAGACTCATTGAATGATTCTTTAGAAAAGCATCCGTAAGCTCCACCTTTAACTCTTACAACTTGCCATAAATAAGCCATAGATAAATAATTATTAATAACTTTTATTGAACCATTGAACTTATCATTAACAATACCACCACGGGCAACGAAGTTTACATCAATAGGAGCCATAAATCCTTCGTTTAACTTATTAACTTTAAATTTAAATTTATTAGAAGATTCATATTTACAATTTAATAAATTATAGAATTCATCAGTGCTATTTTTATCTAATTCATATTGCTCTTTTGTAGAAGTAACATGGCTTATGAATGATTCTTTAGTTAATAGCTTCTTTGGTAATTCTTGTAAGATGTTTAACGCATTTAATCCCTTAGTATCGAAATTATCAATTAAATCATTTAAGAAATCTAAGAATGCGATACCAGATATATTTTCGCTATAAGCTGCTGATTCAACAGTATAGCTTTGAACACGACGAGCCGCAAATGCATGACCACTACCAATGATAGCACCATGCATATCATCCTTAAACTTGATTAATAAATCTTTAAAGCGATATTTGTTAGCAAACTCAGTATTAAATAGCATATCATTAACAAGCTTATTAGCTTCATCCTTGTTAGAATCAAGATATGATAAACTTACAGTAAAGTAAGCATCATATTTCTTATCATGGCATGGAACAATAATATCTGTATAGATACCACCAGTTAACTTCTTAGTTAATGTGTCTATTTCTCTATATGAATGATTCTTAGTATTGAATAAACCATAAACTTTAGCTAATAACTTGATATATTGTAATTCTTCATTAGAGAAATTTTTTAACTTAAACAAATATTTTTTATAAATGATACCATTTGTAAAATAATCACTAAATAAGTGCTTAGAGTCAAGCACATTTAAATTATAGTCTTGAGGCTCACTTGAAATATCATTTAAAGTTAATTTAGGCATTGATGCTAGTGCTTGAGGACTATCTTCTTCTTGTTGATACTTTCTTAAATTCTTATTTTTTAAAATAAGAGCATCAATTTCTTCATCAGTTAATGAAGCTTTATATTCTTCTAATCTTTTTGCAAGTTTTTCTTGTTCTTTCTTTAAGCAATCAAGTGAAGGAACAAGTGTAACAAATGATTTATGAGTATTCTTAAGGAAATCATTTTCAACAATATCTACAAAATAAGATGTATTTATTTCTTTCCTTAATTCATCAAAATACTTTAATCCTTTTAAATATTCAAATGGCTTATTTTCATCATATAAGAAACTTGTTAAAACACTCATACCATAAATTAAACCTTTAGGAGTTGAGCCGAAATTAGCTTCACGAGTTGTGAATTCAAGATAGTTAAGTGCAGATTCAATTTCTTCACTCTTTATACCATTTTTAACAACATCAGCTAAAACCTCATCAATGATTGTCTTAAACTTTTCAAGATTCTCTAGCTTACAACCTTTACCAACAACTGAAATAATTGGTTGATAAATATCTGGTTCAAATATAGATTCTACATTTTCACAAATGCCTTCTTTAATTAATCTATCTTTAACAGGAGAACCTTCAGACTCAAACAAAATTTGAGTTAAAATTTGGCTAGCATGTACTTTTTTAATATCAAGCACAGTTCCTACTGAAATATTATATGAGAAAATATATTTATCATTTAAATCCGCTTCATCACTTACAGGGTATTCTCTTCTAACATCAATTGGTTTTTCAAATGGCTTTTGAAGTTCAATACGAGATGGTGATAATACATAATCATATTTAGATAAATATTCTTTATCAAGATAATCTAATCTTTCATCCATATCTAAATCACCATACATAAAAATGTAAGAGTTAGCTGGTGAATAGAAAGTCTTATGGAAATTTAAAAATTGTTCATATGAAAGATTAGGAATAACCTTAGGATCACCACCGGATTCAAATCCGTAACAAGTGTCAGGATATAAGCTGTGCATTATTTCTCTAAATAATACATCATCACTATTAGAGAATGCGCCCTTCATTTCATTATATACTACACCATTAATTGTGATAGGGTCTTCCTTTTTTTCAATTTCATAATGCCAACCTTCTTGTAAGAAAATCTCTTCATGATTATAAATTTGTGGATGGAAAACAGCATCAAGATATATATCCATTAAGTTTTTAAAATCATTTAAATTTAAACTTGCGATAGGATACATAGTTTTATCAGGAGCTGTGAACGCATTTAAGAATGTATTTAAGCTCGATTTTAATAATTCTACAAATGGATCCTTAACTGGATACTTTTCTGAACCACATAATACAGAGTGTTCAAGAATATGAGTTAAACCTGTAGAATTGATTGGCGCTGTCTTAAATCCAATGCAAAAGACCTTATTAGGGTCTTTCGCAGGGATTGTAATAACACGTGCACCAGATTTATTATGCTTGTACAAAATTGCCTTCTCATTGATATCAGGAAGGAATTCTTCAGCAATTTTTGTATAGTGTATATTCATAAAATTCCCTTTCAAAGAAATAAAAATTAATTGTGATTTTCAACCTTATTTTCAACTAATTGAATAAACTCATCAACTGAAACAGTAGTTTGTTCTTGCTTACCATATTCACGATAAGTGATTGTGTTGTTAGCTACTTCATCATCACCGATAACTAATTGATAAGGAATCTTAGCGATTTGAGCTTCACGAATCTTCTTACCAAGTTTTTCATCACGGTAATCAGTTTCAAAACGAATACCAGCACGGATAAACTTATTTACTAGCTTATCGCAATATTCTTGATGATATTGTAGATTTACAGGAATAATCTTAGTTTGAACAGGAGCTAACCATAGAGGTAATACACCCTTAGTTTCTTCAAGTAAGAATGCGATGAATCTATCTAGAGAACCTAAAATAGCACGGTGAATAACAACTGGTCTAGCCTTTTCGCCATTTTCAGCAACATATTCTAGTTCAAAACGTTCTGGTAATTGGTAGTCAAGTTGAATTGTAGATAGAGTTACATCATGACCAATTGCAGACTTAACTTGAACGTCAAGTTTTGGTCCATAGAATGCAGCTTCACCTGGAGCTTCATAGAAGTCAGCATTTAATTCTTTTAATACACTTCTTAATTCATCTTCACTCTTTTCCCATAAGTCATCGTTACCGAAATACTTTTCTTTATTATTAATATCTCTTAATGATAAACGGAACTTATAATCCTTGAATCCAAAGTCATTATAAACATCAAGAATTAACTTTAATACATTCTTGAATTCAGAACCGATTTGGTCTGGACGGCAGAAAATATGTGAGTCATTTTGAGTAAATGATCTAGCTCTTTCAAGACCTGTTAAAGCACCTGAAGCTTCAAAACGGAAATCATTTGCAATTTCAGCAATACGAACAGGTAGATCTCTATATGAGTGAAGCTTAGATCTGAACATTACCATATGGTGAGGGCAGTTCATTGGACGAAGTACGTATGCTTCATCATCTAATTCCATAGCTGGGAACATATCATCTTTGTAGTGTGCCCAGTGACCGGATGTCTTATATAGGTTTACATTACCTAAAGATGGAGTCATAACATGCTTATAACCAAGAGCGATTTCCTTGTTCATAATGTAATCAGCAAGAAGACGACGTACTGTGAAACCATTTGGTAAGTACATTGGAAGACCACGGCCTACAAGTTCATCAAACATGAAAATTCCCATGTCTTTACCAATCTTACGGTGGTCTCTTTCTTTTCTATCTTCAATTAAAGCTAATTGTTTTTCTAAGTCTTCTTTTGTCCACCAGCTAGTACCATAGATACGAGTTAATTGCTCATTCTTAGAGTCACCTCTCCAATAAGCTCCAGCTAAAGATAATAGTTTAAAATGTTGAATCATTCCTGTAGACATAACATGAGGTCCACGGCAAACTTCAAGATATCCACCCTGTTCATAGAAATTAACTGTGTCTCCCTCAATAGCATCAATTAATTCAGTCTTATACTTATCATTTTTGAAGATTTCATGAGCTTCAGCTTTTGAAATTTCCTTATGAGTAATCTTAATATTAGCTTTAGATAATTGAACCATCTTCTTTTCAATCTTAGCTAAATCAGCTGGTTGAATTGGATCCTTAAACTTAATATCATAATAGAATCCTTCTTCAATTTCAGGTCCTACACCAAATTGGCTATCTGGATATAATTCCTTTACAGCGTTTGCAAGTAAGTGAGCAGTTGAGTGATTTAAAACTTCAAATGCTTCCTTATCACCTTTAACTACAAATTCTAGATTGCAGTCCTTTTCTGCCTTGTCAGATAAATCAACAAGAACACCATCAACCTTAGCAACAACACAACTCTTTGCTAAAGAACTTGATAATTGTTTAGCTATTTCAATATAGCTTAAACCTGATTCTACTTCTTTTTGTGAACCATCTTTTAAAGTAATTTTAATCATAATCTTTCCTCCTAAGGACATAAAAAAAGTCCTTAAAATAATATTTAAGGACGAATTATCGCGGTACCACCTTAGTTCTAGATATATAAATATCTAGCTCTCAAAATTCTATAACGGGAATTCCCGGAGCATATTTCTATGTCGCCTCCATGGTAGTAATTTCAAGACATTGATTTAAGCAGCTCACACCACCCTGCTCTCGCTTTAAATATATCAAGAAATGTTATCCATTTCATAAGTTTGCTTATATTATAGAACAATGTGTTTTCTAAGTCAATTTATAAAATTAAAATATATTTTATTAATTATATTTAGGATTTATGTTATCATATAAATGGTGATAAAAATGAAATTTCCTGCAGGTGTTAAAAAGACTTATATAGCTCCAATATCAAATTCAAATGAACCTAAAAAGAAAATTTGGAAAGCCAATATGGCTAACAAAGGTATGCCACTTGAGGATATGGTAAATAGGTCAAATGAATATTATTTATCAAATGATATTGCAGTAATTCACAAAAAACCTATTCCAATTCAAATAGTTAAAGTTGATTATCCATCACGTAATAAAGCTGTTATAAGAGAAGCTTATTATAGAACGCCTTCAACAACAGACTATAATGGTGTATATAAAGGATATTATATTGATTTTGACGCAAAAGAATGCTCAAGCGAAACATCATTTACATTATCAAACATTCATGAACATCAAGCTATTCATCTTCATAATGTAAAGCGTCATGGAGGTATTGGTTTCTTTTTAGTTTCTTTCAATAAATATAGTGAATATTACTTATTAGATGTAGATCAATACCAAGAATTTAAAGATAAAGCCGATAAAGGGGATAGAAAATCTATTCCATATTCATTCTTTAAAGAATCATGTATAAAAGTTAACTCAGGATATATGCCAGAAATTGACTATTTAAAAGGTGTCGATATATTAATAAAAAAGAAAATAGAAGAACAATAAATTTTAAGCATTTCATATAAATAAACGAATATAACTAAAAAAACTTCTTTTAAAGAAGTTTTTTATTTTATTTATCAAGTTTATTCTTAGCTTTTAATGTTTCATAAATAGTTTTAATCATTTTATCTCTAACAACCGGTTTAGCAATATGATTATCCATCTTATTGATTAAAGCTTTTGAAACATCTTCATTTAATGCATCAGCAGTTAAAGCGATGATAGGAACATTTTTATCTTCTCTTTCTAAACTTCTAATTTCAAGAGTTGCTTCATAACCATCCATCTTAGGCATATGAATATCCATCAGAATTAAATCATAATGGTTAACTTCACTCTTTTTAAAGAAATCAACAGCTTCTTCACCATCATTAGCTATATCAACATTAAATTTAAAATAATTTAAGTGATTCTTTATTACTATTTGATTAATTGTATTATCTTCCGCAACAAGAACATTAAATTTAGAATAATCTACAAGATTAGATTCATCTTCATGAACAACTACAATTTCTTGACTATTCTCTTTGTCAAATACAAATTGCATAGTTGTTTCTGTACCAACGCCTTCTTCAGTATGAACATCTACTTTACCGCCTAATAAATCTATTAAAGATTTAGTAATCGCAAGACCTAAACCTGTTGAAGGGACATTTGAAACTCTATTTTCCTGGCTAAATGGTTCAAACATATGCTTCGCAAATTCTTTAGACATACCTCGACCATTATCTTTAACTACAACAGTTAATTCAACTTTATTATTAATTAATTCTTTAGCCAATACAGTTAAACTAATTTTTCCATAATCTGGTGTATATTTAATTGAGTTAGATAAGATATTAATAATTATTTGAGTAAGTTTTATTTCATCAGATTTAATATATAAGCTATCAAAGTTTTTAATAACATTAAATTCTTGTTTTTTCTCTTTGACTTGACTGCCTACAACGACTTTCACTTCATCTATAATTCCATTTAAAGATACAGTACTTTCTTGCGCTTTAACTTTACCTGCATCAATTCGTGACATATTTAATACGTTGTTGATTACAAGTAATAAATATTTACTTGAAATATCTACTTTATCAATAGCTTCTTTTAGTTCAACATAATCTTTCTTTTCATATGCTTCATGAGCGATTTGATTCATACCAATAATACCATTTAAAGGCGTTCTTAATTCGTGGGAAACACGAGATAAGAAACTAGATTTTTGACTAGCCACTTCCTTAGCTTCAATAAGTTGTCTAGAAACACTTTGCATTTGTTCCTGATAATCTGTAAGGTCAGTAATTAATACAACATTAAAGTATACATTTTCCAAATCTAATTGTAATACATTAATATTAATATGAACATTTCTGCCACTTCTTCTATTAAAAACAGTGGCTCTAATCGAATCATCAATAATTACATCATCGTCAAACTTGGATAAAACTTCTTTTCTTAAGTCAACACCATTAACATCATACACAGGGCCATCAGAAATCATCCCTTTAGGCATTCCAAATAAATCTTGAAGCTTATCAGACATAAAAGCTAATTCCATTTTAGAATCATAAATAATTAATCCCTCTTGCAAGGAGTTAAAGAATTCAACGAATTTATATAAATTAGATCTATGATGATGTTTTTGATAATAATACCAAATTACATTTGAACCCATCATTAAGAAATATAATGTAATGGAACTATCCAATAATATTTTATAAACACTTTCTTCAGGCTTCCAACTCATAATTAC
>OCVV011326218.1_pt1 | contig 12928 bp, 15 predicted proteins | sample 1539721 | NCBI WGS metagenome assembly OCVV01 (sample SAMN02144230, study PRJEB22623) | gut metagenome | biome: sheep rumen | host: Ovis aries | place: New Zealand
CAAGAATTAAGATTTATTCAAGATAATGATGATATTAGATATATGGTAGGTCAAGATTTAAAAGATATTAAGTTAGATTATAAAGATGTAACTACAGATTTTCATAGAACACTTGAAGATAATTCAGATGATAGAAGGAAGATTATATCTGGTATCAGAACAATAAAAAAGAATTCATCTGATATGGCAATACAAGGATTACATCATGAATTAGATGAATTAGATAAAGAAATGATAAAAGATAATATATCTAGATATGGTATGAATAATACTAATCATGATATAGATAGAGTTAAGAATAGTATAGAAGATTTCATGCGTAATATTAAATCTGAATCTAGAGCACTTAATTTTACAAGTGATGCAAGAGCATTAGCAGCATTACAAATATCTTTAGAACGAGATATGAGAGATTTAAATAGATTATTAACTGAAGCTAATGAAAAAGGTTTAATAAGTGATGCTGAAAAAGAAGAATATGAAAACGGTATAAATAGTAAAGGAGGAAAGAATCTATGATAGATAATCAAGTATATGAAGAAGTTAATCAAGAAAAAGATATATGCGAAAAAGATATACTTAGTTTAATAGATAAGGCTAAATCATATCATGTTAATAACATTGATATATCTAAATATTATGATCTTTCCACTGAATTTGATAAATATAAAATAGATGATTCATTACAAAGATATAAATTAAATAATGAAATAACTGATTATAAGATTGATGTATTACAAACATTCTTAAGAGAATTATTTGAAGAAAAAAAGTTCGTTCAATTCAAATTAGAAAAAGAACAAAACTTAAATGAACAAGAATATAAAGAATATCTTAATAATGTAGTAGCTAGAACTGAATATATTAATAGATGGTATAATGAATTCTTAAATCAATAATAAAAGAGACTGTTAGTCTCTTTTTATTTATATAAAACATTTATATCTACATCACCATTTATACCATTAACTCTACCATCATTACATAGTTGCCACATTATATGTTTTCCTTGATAGTTAGTTTTACTATCAGTATAATGAGCTAACCATATATTATCATTATTAACTAAATCTTTTTCCCAAATGTTTTCTAAATAATATTTAGAACCATATAACATAGGAGTGTAGTTATTATCTTTCATTACTTTAGCAAATGCTCTATAAGTATTACCTAAGTCATGAATACTTGATTCATATGATTTGAATTTATACCAGTTTTCCCAGTCGAATGCTATAGGTAAATCAATATCTAAATCTTTAATATTATCTATTACGGCTTTACCTACTTCTTTACCAAATTCTTCTCTTGTAGAATTAGTATAAATATATAAACCTATTTTTAAATTATTAGCTTTAGCATTTTTATAGTTTTGTTCAAATTTAGTATCAAATGAAAATCCATCATCTGGGAAATAATTACCTAATTTAATAATAACAAATTCTACACCTGCTTCTTTAACTTGACTGAAGTCTATATCTCCTTGATATTTAGATACATCTAATCCTATAGATGTATTATTATTTTTATATTTATTTATAACAGTTGCAATATCAGTTGTAGTTGTTACCTTAGGTTCATTTTTATTATTATTTGTTGGTAATTCTTTAACTATTTTTATGGTTAAATCTCCTTCTTGATAATTATTAGATTCATCAGATATTTTATATTTAACTGTATAATTACCTATTTGAGTTACATCATAGTCACCTATTATTTCACATTTAGGTATTCTAGTTTGATTATCTGCATAATTGAATGAATCACATGGATTAGTATCATCTTCCAATTGATATGTAAGTGTAGAAGGTGCAGATAATAATATAGGTTTTTGAGTATCTATAACATTGTATTCTAAACTATAAGTATATAATTCTTCATTATATTTATAATCTATATTAATATTATGCTTACCTAATTCATCGGTATTTATAGATTTATCCAAATTAGTTATTTCAACATTAGTATCATTTATAATACTTTCTATAGTAGATATATCATATATTTCTACATCTTTAGTATTTATATAAGCTCCATCTGCTAATTTATTATTGCTCTTACTTTCATTACTTGTAGTTATAATATTATTATTTGTACATCCAACTAATAAGAATATAGATAGTATTAATATATATAATTTCTTCATATAATCACCATATAAGTATTATATTATAAAATTATTAAATATGGTATAATTATACATGCGAAAGGAGTAATAATATGTCTTATAAAAAAGAAGAAGTTAAATGTCCTAAATGTGGAAAGAAGATAAGAATAAAAGTCTATACTATGCTAGATGATTCTAAAATAGTTGATATAGTTAATAGAAGTATATTTGAAGTTAAGTGTCCTAAATGTGGGAATAAAACATATGTTGACTATACTGTTGATTTAGAAACACCTACATATTATTTATATTATACTCCAGCATCTAATAAAACTAAGAAGAATATAAAAGGTAAAACAACACGTGTATGTGATACATATGATGATTTTAAAGAAAAAATATTAATATTTGAAGAAGGATTAAATGATCTATTAATAGAGTTTATTAAAGCATATATAAAGAATGAATTAAAAGGTGAAGACTTAAGTAACTTAAGAGATATAAGATTTGATTCTATTATTAATGATGATATTATATTTGCTTTAGTAGGATTAAAGAAAAATGTTGCGATAAAAAAGAATTTTTATAATGCATTAGATGAAAAGTCTATATATAAGAAACCATTAAGAGCAATGGTTATAGATAGAGACACTTTCTGGAAATATCATAAGATGAAATAGGTGATAATATGTTAAATATAGTTTTATATGAACCAGAGATACCAGGTAATACTGGTAATATTATGCGTACATGTGTAGCTACGCATACTAAATTACATTTAATTGAACCATTAGGATTTTCATTAGATGAAAAATATATTAAGAGAAGTGGTGTTAATTATATAGATAATTGTGTATATGAAGTATATAAGAATTGGGATGATTTTTTATCTAAGAATGATGGATCATTCTATTACTATACTAGATATGGTCATAAACCACATTCAGACTTCAAATATGATGATGCATCAAATGATAATAAGGATATATACTTAGTATTTGGTAAAGAATCAACAGGTATACCAAGAGAAATATTACATGATAAACTAGATAGATGTGCACGTATTCCTATGACTGATAAAGTTAGAGCATTAAATCTTTCTAATTGTGTAGCTTTAGTATTATATGAAGCTCTAAGACAAAGAGATTATGAAGATTTATTAAGAGAAGAACCAGATGATGAAGGACATAAAGGAAATCATTTTATAGAAGATTATGATGAATAAAAAAGAAGCTTATGCAGCTTCTTTTATTTCTTCTGCTTTTTCATCATCGTATATTTCAATTGCATATACAGGACACATTTCAACAGCTTGTCTTACTTCATCATTAACTGTATCGTTAATAACTACAGATTCTCCATCCTCACCGTAATCGAAATTTTCTTGTGCAGTAGCAATACATGCTCCACATCTAATACATCTATCAGAATCTACTTTTACTTTTTCCATGAATATCTTCCTTTCAATAAAAATTATAAACATATCTATAAAAATAATCAATAATATGTTAAAATACAATATATGATAGGGTGATGTTATATGCAATCTAGAATGGATAGATATAATAAAGTAGAATCTGCTGATAATACTATAGCATCAAGAGCTCAAAGAAATCAGGAATTATATGATAGAATCAAAACTTCTGATATTAAGAGACATGATGTTAATAATAATATGAGTGTTATTAAAGATAATATTAAAACTGTAGATATTAATAAAGTACATAACTTTATCGATGAAAAATATGGTGATAATGTTGCTAAAAGATCTAGCTTTAACATACCTGAAATAAATCAAACACAAGAAATTGAACCTATCATGGATACAAAAGAATATGATATAAATGCTATATTAGAAAAAGCTAAACAAGGTAAGAATATTGATTACTCTAAAGAAAGATTAAAGAAAGTAAGAGAAGCTCAATACGAGATACTTAATAATTTAGATAGTAAAATAAAGAACTTATCTGATGTTGAAAAAGCACAAGAAAAAAGAAAAGCGCAAGAAGAAAACTTAAAGAATTTAATAAATACTATTACTGAAATAGAATTACAGAATAAAATGAAGGATACTTCTAATGATTTAGATTTATTATCTGATTTAGCCGGTGATCCTGGCGAAGAAACAGCTGAAGACTTTAAACTAGAAGATACTGAACCTAAAGCTATAAATATTGAGACAATAGATATAACTAAGGAATTAGAAGATGTTAAAGATGAATTAGATAATACTAAAGAAGAAGTAAGTGAAGATACTACTACAACAACTGAAGTAGTAACTGAAGATACTACACCTGATATAGTTATTGGTGGAGTACAAGAAGTACAAGATACAATTAATAATAAAGTATTAAGAGATCAAAGAACTATTGATACTAACGATAAGAAGATAGATAAACCTGAACATATAGAAGAGACATTATCTAAACTAGATATAGATTTATCTAACTATGATGATTTTAATGATATTAATGAAAATGATAAATCATCTACTATATTAAGAATTATTATTTTTATAGTATTTATAGTATTGATACTTGGTGCATTAGTAATATTAAATAATTTATTAGGATTAGATTTATTACCATTCTAATCCTTTTATTTTTTTTATATATATGATATTATTAATACATAGTAGGGTGAGATGTCATGCAAGAGAATTTTACTGAAAAATATTTCATTAATCCAGCTATAGAATATGGTATAAGAGGTTACTTTAAGCATAAAGAAGGTATGACAGTTAGTAGAATGTATACTTTTGAGATGTATGTAATAAAGACTCTAACTATAATATATGGAGAAAAGACTATATTATTACCTTATAATATAGATAATGAATTAGCTTTCAAATGTAACTTACTAATGTATGGTATCAAAGAAAATGAAGTAGATAATTTCATTAAATATATGAATGAGTATTATGTATTCATGAAAAACTATAAATCTGAAAAGAAAGCAACAGGTTTAATAAATGAAATAGAACATATTCTTATGAATATGATAACTAAGAGAAGTCAAAGAAAACCTTTTAGCGAGGAAGAGTTAAATGAATTTGATAAAGTATTTAATCCTACTAATGGTGAACTAAAAGAATTAAAACAATTAGTTGCATCAGATAGAGGCTTAATTGTTAGAGAGTGGGCTAATCAAAAGAATGAGATTACTAATACTCAAATTAAATTAAGAGCAATTAATCCTAACTTATTAGATCCTCGTATTTACTTTAAATATGGATATGATATTAAAACTGTTGCTGAATTAACTGATTCAGAAATAAATGATGTTAATACAATTATTATTAAAGAAGAAAACAAGGATTTATATAATAAGAAAGATAAAAAGATTAGACATAAAATTGTTCTAACAACAGGACATGTTATGTTAGATATTCTAATTATATTAAGTATAATAGCAACTGAACTAATGCTAGGTATAGTAGCATTCAGTTATTTCTGGGGGTAATTATGGATAAAAGAGTAGAAATAAATAATAAGAAGTATAAAATAATAAAAGAACATAGAGATGGATATGAACAAGAAGTAGTAGAACAATTACTTACTGACTATTTCTATGATTTTGATTATGTATTTGGTGATTGGGCCTATTCTAAATTAAGATTAAAAGGCTTTAATAAATCAGATAGTAAAAAAGTAACAAAGATAAATGATATTGCTACATTAGATAAATATATAGAAACTAATTGTGCATATGATTGTAGATATTTCTTATTAGAGAAAGAAGATGAATCAAATGAATAATAAGGTAGCTATAAGTGTATTATTAAATAATACTCTTTTACAAGCTAATGGTTTATGTAGATTTACTTATATTCCTACAGGCAAGCATTATCTTATTTATAATTTAAATGAAAAATCATTACAAAATGGTAAAGAATTAAATAAGGTATATGTATCTGAAACAGGAGATGCTAATACAGAATTCATTCAAATATCTCAAGATGAATGGACTACACTTAAAAGTATTATGTCTGATTTAGGAGTACCTAATGCTGAAATACCACGTAATGTACAATTAAGTGCATTACAAGCAACTCAGTATGTTGTTGGACCATATAGAAAAATAGCTATAAATGATGATTTAATGGCAAATATTCTAAATAATCAATTAGATAAAGAACCTAAAGATAATGTAGTAATGCCTACTGGTAATACAACATTCTTTGATAAAACAGTTACAGAAGATACTGATCCTACTGTTAATCAAGAAGAAAGTGTTATTCCTAATGCATTTACTATGGCTGCACCTGCTCCTGAATCAATTGAAGAAGCTGCGCCTGCTGCTTTAGTTTCTCAACCAACTCCTGTATCTTCATCAACTGTTAGTCCAGTTGTCCAAAATGAAGATAAAGAAAAAGTAGTTCAAGCATTAAAAGTATTCTTAGACTACGTAGGTGCTGATATGAATAAAGTAAATGAAATATTAAATATGAGTAATTATCCAACTATAAATCAAGATACACCTGTAGTTGAACAAGAAGAAAGCGTTCCTGTTCAAACTCCTAGTGTTATAGATATTAACAATTTACCTGTGGTTAATCAAGAGCCAGTTGCAGAAGAACATGTATTACAAGAAGAAACTTTTGTACCAACTGCACCATCTATGCCAGTTGATACTATGGTTTCATCTACAGTATTACCTGCTACTCAAGCACCTGTAGAAAATGTTCCACAAACAATTGAACAACCTGTAACTTCAGTTGCTGAAACACCAGCTGCTCCAGTTGCTGAAACACCACAAGTAATTGAACAACCAGTAGCGCAAACTACTCAAGATACTCCAGCTATGGTAGAACAACCAATAGTTCAATCACAAATGGAAACACCAGTAGTTCCTGTTGCTACAGTTGAACAACCACAAGTAGTAGAACAAGTGCAACCTGTTCAAACACAAATAATTGAAAATCCAGTGGTACAACCACAAGTAGAAGCACCAGTTCAATTAAATGAACCTATAATTCAACAAACAATTGAACCAGTTTCTATGGAACAACCAATAGTACAAGAAACAGCTGCACCAACTGAATTAGTGCAACCAGTAGTAAATACTGTTGAACCTGTTCAAACTCAATTAGTTGAACCAACACAAGTAGTTCCAAATAATCCTGTACAATCTGATACAGTACAAAATACTACTGTTAATTTAGCAATACCAGAAGAGAATACTGCGCCTGCTGTTGCACCAGTAGAGGTACCTAGTATTGATTTAACTAATGTAACAGTTCAACCAACTCCTGTAGTTGAACAACCAACTCAAAGTAATGGTAACTTATCATTCTTAGATGCTGGACCAGTAGTAATGCCTGATGGGCAACAAAATGTTCAATCACTTGGATTACCTGGTGACTCAGGAGCTAAAATATTAGAAAAAGCTGCATAATAAAACTACACTTAAGTGTGTAGTTTTTATATGTCTATATTTAATACTCCCTTACATTCAGGTATTTCTTCTTTTATAGCTTCATATATATTATCTTCAAGTGTATAATCTATAAATGAACATCCAACACATGCTCCAGATAATTTAATATATACATAATCATCTTCATATTTAACGAAATGTATGTCTCCACCATCAGATTGAATGAATGGTCTTAGAGAGTCTAATACTTCTTGGATCTTAGCGATTTTCTCATCCATTTGTCTCACCAATTAAGATTATAAATAAAAATATATACAAAGTAAAGTTATTTTGGTATAATACATAACGAGGTGCAATTATGGAAGACTTTTCAGTCGGAAGTGTTGTAAAGGGTGTAGTAACTGGTATTCAAAGTTACGGTATATTTGTTAAACTTGAAAATGGTTATACTGGATTAATACATATATCTGAGATAACTGATAAATTTGTTAGTGATGTTAATAAATTTGCAAAAATAGATGAAAATGTATATGCAGAAATTAAATCAATTGATGATGACAACAAGAAATGCATATTATCTGTTAAGGGTTTGAATTATCGTGCTGATATCCCACGAAAGATACATGAGACTGTTCGTGGTTTTACTCCACTTAAAGAACACTTACCTATATGGATTGAAAACAAATTAAAAGAATTAAATGAAAATGGGAAATAATCCCATTTTTATTTTATAAACTTTTAGTTGACTATAATCAAATGAGTATGTTATAATCTATTTGTTCGTTGGAACACCGGTGTGCAGAAATACCCAAGTCCGGTTGAAGGGACTGGTCTTGAAAACCAGGAGGCGGGGCAACTCGCGCGGGGGTTCGAATCCCTCTTTCTGCGCCATTTAATTTTGTTATTTATCGCGGGATAGAGCAGTCTGGTAGCTCGCCGGGCTCATAACCCGGAGGTCGTCGGTTCAAATCCTTCTCCCGCAACCATTTGTGGTCCGTTAGTCTAGAGGCCTATGACGCCTGCCTGTCACGCAGGAGATCACGAGTTCGAATCTCGTACGGACCGCCATTTTTTTTATAATAATTTATGGCTCCATAGCTCAGTCGGTAGAGCAGAGGACTGAAAATCCTTGTGTCACTGGTTCAATTCCCGTTGGAGCCACCATTTTATATATAACTAGTAGAAATACTAGTTTTTATTTTACAATCAAATAGTAAAATGCCTTTTAAAACGTGTAATAATGTAAAATAATCTAGTAAAATATATATTAGGAGAATATATATTAGGAGTGATTATATGAATAACGTAGGAGACATAATTAGATTAGAAGAAGGTAAAGCAATTATATTAGGTACATTTGATGATAATAATATTAAGTATTTATTTGTTAATATTGTATCAGAAGATGAAACAACTAATACTCAAGACTTTTATCTATTAATAGATAATAAGGATAATACATTTACTAAAATAGTAGATGAAAATGAAGTTAATAGATTAATGCCTAAGGTACAAGCTGCTTTATTACATTCTATGGAAGATATGGGTATAGATCCTAATAGCACAGTTCAACAATAGGAGGGTATTATGAATGATAAGGTTGTAAAAACAGATTATATTTTAGAAAACGAAACACCTGAACAAGCTTTTAAGCGTATTATGGGTGAAGATTACGATCCAAATAAATATGATATTAGAGTTGGAGAAGGAGCAATGGATGATGGATATGATAATCCACTTTCAACTATAGAAATAGTTGAAAAGCAACAATCCATTTCTGGTATTGATGTATCTACATTATCAGAAGAGGAATTAGGTAAAATATTAGATAATGTACCAGATGCAAATGCTATTTATATGAATGATCCTGTAGAAGGATATGTAATTAATGGTGGCCCAGCTGGTTATCAAGATATTCAAAATGCTTATAATGCATTAGTTCAAGGTAAAGATGCACAAGCTGCTGATCAATCAGTACCTGAAATAGATACTACTACTGCACAACAAGAACAAGATCCAGTATTAATTGAATATTCAAATTCAGGATACTCAAAGAATGCATTCGGACATTACTTCAATCCTAATATAGATGAATATGATGAGAATTATGATCCACATAACGACCCATTATTTAATAAGGATTTAGCTAATGAACAAGATCCAGTATTAGTTGAGTATTCAAACTCAGGATATTCAAAGAATGCATTTGGACATTACTTCAATCCAAATACAGATGAATATGATGAGAATTATGATCCTCATAATGATCCATTATTTAATAAAGATTTAACTAAAACATCAGGTAAAACTGAAGAAGAATTATTCAATGATTATGTAGATATAATGAATAAATTATCGGATGTCTTAAAAGTAGATCCTTATGCTAATCTACAAGATGTTAATTTATCTGACTTTGCATTAGATGTTAAAGAAAAAGAAGTAGCTCAAGGATTAATCCAACAAGCTAATGATATAAGAAATGAAAATAAAGCAGTATCTGATAAATATAATAGAGTTATTACAGATATTAATAATATTAGACAATCAATGGCTAATATATTACGAATTGAATCATATCCAGGAATTGAAAATGAATATGAACATGCTGTTGAATTCCAATTAGATGATTGGGAAAAAGATCAATTTGCTAAACTAAGAGATGACTTAAAAGTAATTAAGGATCAATATCCTGAAATGTTTAATAATATTAGAACTAGAGTTCCTGAACAAAAAGAAATTGAAGATAATCAAGAAGCAGCTCCAGTTGATGATAATCCACAACATGCGCCAAATGAAGAAACAGGTTATGCTGTAGATGGATTCCAATCGCCAGCTGTTGTTGGACCAGTTGATGATAATCCACAACATGCACCAAACCCTGAAACAGGCTATGCAGTAGATGGATTCCAAGCACCAGCTGTTGTTGCACCAGTTGCAGAAGAATCAGAAACATTTGAAATTCCTTTAGCAAATTCACAAAAAATTAATAGAACTAAAGAATTATTAAAGAATGGTTTAATAGTAGCTGGAGGATTTGTTGTAGGTGTAGGTTTATCATGCGTTCCTGGTGTAGGTACTATTAGAATGGCTGTTGCAACTACTAAATTAGCTGTAACTGCAGTAAATGCATGGTCTAAGAAACATCCAGATGGAAAAGTAGCTCATGTAAGAGACTTTGTATATGATAAAATACCTGATAATATTAAAGCAGGAATTAATAAAGTACAACAATGGAAAGCAACTAAACCAATTAACTTATTTGTTAACGGTGTAGCTGCAGGATATATCGCTGGTAACGTATTTGAAATGATTACTGGTTCAAATGTGTATGATTTTGCTAAAGATAAATTAACAGCATCTAATGTGTCTGATACAGTTAAGACTGTTGATAAGGCACAATATAATAATGCTAATAATCAAACTCAACCAACACAACAACCAACAACACAACCAACTCAACAACCTGTACAACAAGTACAACAACCAACAGCTCAACCAACAACACAACCTGCAACTCAACCATCAACAACAACATTTGATGCATCAAAAGAAACTATGAATGGTACATTCAGATCTGGAACACCATCTGTTCCAAGTACTCCTGATATGTCAAGTTTATCTGATGCTGTTCAAAGCGGTGCACCAGTAGATTTAAGTGGTATAAGTTATGGTATGGTATCGTCTGATGCTACTAATGCAGTACAGTTAGTTCAATCTGCCGGTAAAGATGCTACATTCTTAAAAGAAGCAATTGCTCCTGATGGAACTAAGATGTGGGCATTTAGCCAAGCTAACGGAGTAGATTATGCATGGTTTAAAGCAGAAGATGTATTAAATGAATTAGCTAAGACTGGACAAAATGTTGTTAGTCAAGGAATAAGTAGGTAGGTGTAATATGTACAAGGGTAAGATACTAGATTTAGATAATGTATCATATTTAGTACTAGAAGAGACTAAATATGGTAGTAGAAATATTGTTCTTTTAGCTGTAGTTGATACTGAAAAAGATTATATTGATGTTGATAACTTAGCGATAAAAGAATTAGTTGATAACAATGGTAGTTTAGAAGTTGTAAGTCTAGAAAATGATATAGAAATTACTGAATTATCTAAGTTATTAGGAAATAAACTAATTTCAAATTTATAGGATTAATACGAAAGTATTAATCTTTTTTTATAAAAAAGTGCTAAAAAAGTTGATTTTTTTAAAATAATAGTGTATATTTAAGTAGTCTTAATCAATTTAAGACATTATTTGTGTGTTCGCCCGAGTGGCGGAATTGGTAGACGCACAGGACTTAAAATCCTGCGAGATTCAACCCTCGTGCCGGTTCAAGTCCGGCCTCGGGCACCATTTAATTTATTTAAGTCGGGCGATTAGCTCAGTTGGTTAGAGCACCTGCCTTACAAGCAGGGGGTCACAGGTTCGAGTCCTGTATCGCCCACCATGCCGACATGGCTCAATTGGTAGAGCAACTGACTTGTAATCAGTAGGTTCCGGGTTCAAGTCCTGGTGTCGGCACCATTTTTTTATGGAGGGTTAGCGAAGTGGTCAAACGCGGCAGACTGTAAATCTGTTCCTTCGGGTTCCATGGTTCAAATCCATGACCCTCCACCACTTTTATTTATATTGTCCCGTAGCCAAGCGGTAAGGCATCAGACTTTGACTCTGACATTCCGATGGTTCGAATCCATCCGGGACAACCATTCTTTTTTCAATACGTTCCGGTAGCTCAGCTGGTAGAGCAACTGACTTTTAATCAGTGGGTCGAGGATTCGAATTCCTCCCGGGGCACCATTTTGAAATTAACTAAGGCTTGCCTTAGTTTTTTTGTTATAATAGAAGTGGTGATACTATGGATGAAGAGTATATGAAAATAACTAAAGATATTCTATCTAATAAAGAATTCTTAAAACTAAGAGATTTTAAACATCATGGAATAACAAGATTAGATCATGTATCTAGAGTATCTAAGTTATCTTATAAATATTGCAAAAAACATAAATTAGATTATAAAGCTGCAGCTAGAGCTGGTTTGTTACATGATTTCTTTTTTGTTAATAATCAAAAGTTAAATATCTTTACAAGAATTAAAGTATTATTTACTCATCCTAAATTAGCCTTAGCTAATTCGAAAAAATATTTTGATTTAAGTAAAAAAGAAGAACAAATTATTTTGTCTCATATGTTTCCTGTTGGCTTAAGATTACCTTTGTCTAGAGAAGCATGGATTGTGTGTATTATTGATGACATAGCATCCATATATGAAAGAATAAAAAGAAGATGATTAGTATTCATCTTCCATTTCATTATCTAGATCATAGTTAGGATTTATTTTTATATTTCTTAGTTTACCTAATACATTAGTTGGAAATTTCTTTAACAATTCATTCATGCTACTGTTATTCTCATTATAGAATGCTTTAGCTGCCATGATAATTGTT
>OCVV011339731.1_pt1 | contig 12927 bp, 9 predicted proteins | sample 1539721 | NCBI WGS metagenome assembly OCVV01 (sample SAMN02144230, study PRJEB22623) | gut metagenome | biome: sheep rumen | host: Ovis aries | place: New Zealand
AAGTTCAGAGGCGTAGCTGCCATTGAAAAGCACCACGAGGAGAGATACAGAGCGCTGCTCAAAAATGTAGAGGCACAGGAAGTGTTTAAAAAGAGCGAGGTCAAGGTGTGGGAATGCCGCAACTGCGGTCATATCGTAGTTGGCACACAGGCACCGGATGTTTGCCCCGTTTGTGCACATCCACAGTCTTACTTTGAGATCAACGCAGAAAACTATTGATAGAAAAAACAAAAAAGCCTTCCGGTTCAAAGCCGGGAGGCTTGTTTTTTATCTTAAATTGTAAAGCTGGTTTATAAGACATATTTTCCCCGTGGATAAGCTCAGCGGCAGGTCGATAAGCCGCTGGTTTTCAGAGCCTCTGAAATTAAGGGAGATGTTTTTCTTTTCCTCAACGAACTCTCCGTCCACAAGCACGTCGATACAGGACAATATCTCGTCGGTAACATCACACCTTGCACGGCTGGGCTTTAAAAGCTCCTCATCAAGAAGATAGCCTGTGTAGCACCAGATGTTTTTCTTTGGAAATCTGCTTTTGACCTCTTTGAGAAACGGAAGCAGCGCACGCTGGTTGTCAGGCTCCATAGGTTCGCCCCCAAGGAGGGTAAGCCCGTCTATGTAGTCAGGGGAAAGCATTTCCAGCAGCCGGTCTATGGTTTCCCGGGTGAAGGGCTTTCCGTAGGAAAAATCCCATGTCTGTGGATTGAAGCATCCCTTGCAGTGGTGGGTACAGCCCGAAACGAACAGGCTCACCCGCACCCCCAAACCGTTAGCAATGTCATAGTTTTTTATCTCACCGTAGTTCATAGGTTATCTCTGCTTTCATGTTGATTTAGGTGATATACGAGGGTGTTGTGTACTTATGGTGTATTATTGGAGAGCCTCTCTTGGGAGTGTTTATTCTCACACTCTCTGTTCTGAACTCTCTACTACTTTTTCGGGATAAGGTGTCGCAGACATCTTGTGCCGAAAAAGCAATAAAAGGTTTAGGAAAGGGGTCTGGGGGACAACCCTTCTCCAAAAGGGTTTCCCCCAGTAATCCATCACAAATGCATAACTCTATCCTGTATCTCCTGGGTACGTCCCTGATTCCAGAACTGAGTGCCGATATATCCGCAGGTACGTCTTGCAACGTTCATTTTGGACTGGTCACGGTTATGGCACTTAGGGCACTCCCACACCAGTTTGCCGTCGTCGTTTACTATTTGTATCTCTCCGTCATAGCCGCACACCTGGCAGTAGTCGCTCTTGGTGTTCAGCTCGGCATACATGATATTATCATAAATAAACCTGATAACTTTGAGCACCGCAGGAATGTTTCCCTGCATATTGGGAACTTCAACGTAGCTTATTGCTCCTCCCGGAGAGAGGTGCTGGAACTGAGCTTCAAATTTCAGCTTAGTAAAAGCATCTATCTTTTCGGTAACGTGAACGTGGTAGCTGTTGGTGATATAGTTTTTGTCCGTTATGCCTTCTATCTTGCCAAAACGCTTTTGCAGGCACTTTGCAAACTTGTATGTGGTGCTTTCAAGGGGAGTGCCATAGATAGAGAAGTCGATGTTCTCCTTTGCCTTCCAGCGTTTGCAGGCATCGTTCATATACTGCATAACTTCAAGTGCAAACGGCGTAGCCTCCTTGTCGGTGTGGCTCTTGCCTGTCATATATTTAACACACTCGTAAAGCCCTGCATAACCCAGAGAAATAGTTGAGTAACCGCCGTAAAGGAGCTTGTCGATAGTCTCGCCCTTTTTCAGCCTTGCCAGCGCACCATACTGCCAAAGTATGGGGGCAGCATCGGAAAGGGTACCTTTAAGCCTGTTGTGACGCTCCATAAGCGCACGGTAGCAAAGGTCAAGGCGTTCGTCAAAGATCTGCCAGAACTTGCTCATATCCTTGCCGGAGGAGAGGGCAATATCCACCAGATTAAGGGTAACGACACCCTGGTTGAATCTGCCGTAATACTTAGGTTTGCCATTCTCATCAACATAAGGCGTAAGGAAGCTGCGGCAGCCCATGCAGGTGTAACAGTGGCCCTCGCCGTTTTTGTCGATCTTCAGTTTGAGCATCATCTTTTCGCTTATATAATCGGGCACCATTCTCTTTGCCGTGCACTTTGCAGCCAGCTCGGTCAGGTAATAGTAAGGCGTGCCCGGGTCGATGTTATCCTCCTCAAGCACATAGATGAGCTTTGGAAAAGCAGGTGTTATCCACACGCCGTCCTCGTTCTTTACACCGAGGATACGCTGTTTGAGGACTTCCTCGATTATCATTGCAAGATCTGCCTTTTCCTGCTCGCTGCGTGCCTCGTTAAGATACATAAATACTGTTACAAAAGGCGCCTGTCCGTTTGTTGTCAGCAGAGTTACCACCTGGTACTGAATTGTCTGAACGCCCCTTGTGATCTCCTCACGCAGGCGCTTTTCGGTGACCTCATCTATTCTTTCCTCGTCAGCCTCGACACCAAGCTCCTTGATCTCTTCAAGCAGCTCGGATCTTATCTTTTCACGGCTTATCTGAACAAACGGTGCAAGGTGCGTAAGGCTTATGCTTTGCCCGCCATACTGGTTTGAAGCCACCTGTGCGATTATCTGTGTTGCGATATTGCAGGCTGTGGAAAAGCTATGAGGCTTTTCTATAAGCGTATCGCTGATGACGGTGCCGTTTTGAAGCATATCTTCAAGATTGACCAGATCGCAGTTGTGCATATGCTGTGCGAAATAGTCGCTGTCGTGGAAATGGATGATGCCTTTTTTGTGGGCATCAACAATGTCGGGAGGGAGCAGGATCCTGTTTGTGATGTCACGGCTGACCTCTCCTGCCATATAGTCACGCTGAACGCTGTTTACGGTAGGGTTTTTGTTGGAATTTTCCTGCTTGACTTCCTCGTTGTTACATTCAATAAGGGAAAGTATCTTGTTGTCGGTGGTGTTTGCCTTTCTGACAAGATACCTTGTGTAACGGTACTTGACATATCGCCTTGCAAGGTCAAATGCACCCTTGGACATTATCTGGTTTTCCACCATATCCTGGATCTCTTCCACGGATACAGCTCTGCCCATTTTGTTGCACTTGTATTCAACATACTCAGCGATATCCTTGATCTGTTCCTTGGTCAGATCGTGCTGATGCTCTGCCTCATTTGCTTTTGAAATGGCATTTACGATCTTCTCAATATTAAAGATCTCCTCGGAACCATTCCTTTTGATTATCTTCATACCTTTTCTCCTTAGCAAAAATTATTTCTCAAAGCAGAGTCAATTTCTCTCTTTTTTATCCCTTTTATACAACGAAGAAAAAATGTTGTACTCAGGGAGCTGCCACAATATATTGTGCCCTAAATGCAGATACAGTCACATTATATTGTATTTTACACTATCTCTTTATATGTGTGCAAGAAACAGTTTACAATACTTTCACAAAATTGTCTGTTGCATTTGCAACAAAAATATGATAAAATACAATATATAGTGATGCGATTTGTCATAGTGCACAATTTAAAGGGGTCGTTTATATGAAAACGCTATATCCGTTAACCACGCTTAACAAAAAAGAGATCCATGAGTTATTTGAATGTATCAAGCCGGCAGAACATATATTTGCCAAGGGTGAGGAAATAATGCGTCTTGACGAAAAAAACAACATGGCAGGTATGATCGTTTCAGGCAAGGCATACCTGGCGACAACCACCTTCAGCGGAGTGCGGACCATAGCGGATCACTATGATCCGGGGAGCTTTTTCGGCAAGGGTTTTTCTTTCAGCACTGATCTTGACCCTTATATTATCAGAGCTGCCAGCCTGTGCAGGGTATATATAATTGAATACGATAAGCTGATGCACTGCTGTGAAAAGCGGTGTGAAAAGCACGCCAGGCTTATAGACTCGCTGATAATTTCCACGATGCACCGTGCTCAGCTGCACATAGAGGTGCTAAGCAGGCGGACGATAAGGGACAAGCTGCTTACTTTTTTCAGGCAGCTGTCAAAAGAGAAGGATAGCAGGACATTTGAGCTGCCGTTTTCTCTTTCGGACCTGGCAGATTACATTTCGGTTGACCGAAGTGCGATGATGAGGGAACTGAAAAAGCTTAACGATGAAAAGCTTATAGTTTCCCATGCAAGAAAGGTGAGCATACTTAAAGACATTGTCATTTAGGCAAAAAAAGGACCCATGCCATTAGGCATGGGTCTTTAAACTTATATTTTACTTGTTGTTCTGTATCCTTGCAAGGAGCTGGAGCACTTTAAGATACAGGTAGATAACGCCTGTTACCAAGCCGAAGCTTGCAGCCCACTCGTAGCCCTTTGGAAGTCCCTGTTCAACGGTTTTTGCAGCGTTGTCAAAGTCGCAGGTAAGAACAGCCGAGGCAAGCATAACGCCGATTATTCCGAACACGATACCGATAGGGCCGTTGTTTGCCTGGATGATCGCTCTTACAATTCCGGAATTCGGAGCAACGAGAGTCATAACAAAGAAGATCAAACCGCCGAGGATAGAAACCAACAGGGTGGTATAGACTACCTTCCTGAATCTGCTGGTGACTCTGATTATGCCCTTAGAATAAAGGACAGTGAGAACTCCGATTATAAGCAGCGTAAGTCCGAGAGCCTCGTAAACGATACCTTTGTATTCTGCTGCATAGGTGTAGGAAGTCCATGTAACCAGGTATCCCATGCCGACGCAGTATATCGTTCCGAAAAACGCAGTAGTTTTCGGTGCGAATGCGGTAACAAGCGCAGAAACAAGGGTTGCTATGCAGGCACCTATGAGAATAGGATATTCCTGCGGGTAAAGAAGCTGGCCGTCTGCTGTGCCGGTTTTTCCAAAATAGTAATGCAGATAGAAGAAAGCCGCAAGACCAAGCGCAAAGGTGAGCACAAAGTATACAGTCTTTGCAGCGATCCCTCCGAAGGAAGCAGCCTCTGCACCGGGAGCGTAATCAGCTCCGAACTTTGAAAGGTGCTTTACTCTCGGATTAGCAAAAGAATCCATGAAGGACGAGGAGCTTTTGACCTGCTGATTGCCGTAATTGTTGTAATTGTTGTAATTGTTATAATTGTTGTTGAAACCGTTGTTATAATTGTTGTACCCGTTGTTAAATCCGTTGTTATAACCATTATTATAGCCGTTATAGCCATTGTTATAACCGTTGCCGTTATAGCCGCCGTTATTGAACAGGTTTTGGTTAAAATCTGTGTTTCCGTTGTTATAACCGTTGTTATAACCGTTGTTATTATAACCGTTATTTCCGTTGTTTCCGTTTGTAAAATTCATTAACGTTCCTTCCTTTCTTTATTGATAGCCTAATTATAGCATATTTACGCAAAAAGTCAAGGCGGTTTTTGTAAAATGCCGCTTTGTTATTTTGTTCCACACAAGCAAAGACCCACGACAAGAGCCGTGGATCATCGCTAAAGGAAGTTTAGAAAAATATGAAGAAAAAATATGAAGATATCACTTCAATGATAAAATGATACCTTCATATTGTGATAATACTATGATAATTAAAAGAATATCAGCAGAAATTACGGCTGTCCCATGAAATCGTCCTCAGCCAGACAATCCTCAAGATTGAGCTCATAGAGGTTGTTGTATGTAGGCTGCTGAACCGGCTCGCCTGCAAGCTGATAGTAATGCTCTGAGCCGTACTTGGCGATAAAGTCGGTGGTATGGCAGTTGGTCTTGAGCTCGGTAATAAGTCTTTTGACCTCTGTGCTGCCTGCGCCGCAAGCATATTCATAGAACTTGAAGATATTTTCAAGACCGTCCATTGACTGCTGTGTTACTGTTCTTGCAGCAACGAGCAGCTTATTAAATGCATTCTGAAGAATGAGGATACATTTCTTCTTATTATCGTTGCCCTCGTTTGTACACTTGTCGATGTAAGCGTACAGATTGTGCAGGATCCAGTGCTGGATCTTTTTGTTGGAAGGCGAGATATTTCTTGCACGGATAGCCTTTTCAAGGTTCTTATCTGTGTTCATGATATGCTCGGTGAGCACCTGTCTTGAAGAAAGACCGCTGTTGATCTTGATAACGGTATCCTCCAGCATCGGGTGGATCTGTCTGATCATCTTTTCCATCTGGATACAGCTTCTCATGGTGTATGTAACGCTGTCGATAAGCATGAGCATTACAGCTACTTTCTCCGGACCCTCCGCAACATTGAAGTCATCAATGTTCTGCTGAGTGATCTGTCCTTCAAGAATAGCGTCTACGTCATACTTCTCACGGTAACCGTTGAATATATCATAGAACTTGGAGAAACCGTTATGCACATCGTCCTTCTGGAGATACTGTGCAATAAGGGTATCATCAACAGGAATGCCCAGCTCTTCATAAAGCTGCATCATTTCGGAAAGGTCTTCCCATGCACGTGAGGTAACGATCTCCTTTGCGTCCGGATGTACCAGATAGTAATGATCTGCATGAAGTTTAAGATACGTCATGATGCAGGGATGAACACCGGCATAGTAAGCATATTCCATCCAGATAGGAAGTACAGCTTCGCAGTCGACCCTCTTGAAACGGTCCCATGTCGCCATGTCGAACTCAACAACAGATCTGTTGTACTCAGGCGGGTTACCTGCGGTAACGATTACCCATCCGGGAGGGATCTGGTGCAGACCAAAGATCTTGTACTGGAGGAACTGGAGCATGATAGGTGCCAGTGAAGTAGACACACAGTTGATTTCATCCAAAAACAGTATACCCTCACGGATACCTGTGTCCTCCATTGTGTTATAAATATTTGCAATGATCTCACTCATGGTATACTCGGAAACCTGTTCATCCTTACCTACATAGTTTCTGGTAACTATGTTAGGCAGACCCATTGCAGACTCTCTTGTCTGGTGAGCCATTGAGTAGGAAATAAGGTTAAGACCGGTCTCCTGAGCGATCTGCTCCATGATAGCGGTTTTACCGATACCGGGGGCACCCAGCAGAAATACAGGACGCTGGTGCTCGATGCTGATCTTATAATCGCCAAACTCGTCTTTTACAAGGTAAGCGGTAATGGCATTCTTGATCTGATCCTTTGCTTCTTTTATGTTCATACTACAACCCCTTTGTCATATGCACACGGCATAAGTTTTAACAAATTTATTATACACAAATATTTATGATATGTCAACATATTTTTTTATCTTTGTATTCTTGCACAATGCAATTTGTACAAATTTGTATATTTAACGCCGCAACAGGTAGGGGATGGCATATTTCAAATAAAAAATAACCCCGTGTGCATAAGATATGTAGCCAATATGAAAAAAAGTTCAATAGTTATAATCATATAGCAAATTATCGCAGTTGTCCATAAAGGGAAAGCAAAATTTGTTGAATATATCGTCTTGAAAAAGGGGGGTAAATATGATAGAATTATCCTGTTAAAAGTGGGGTAGTGCCCATTTCAATGAAACGGCTTGATATGCCGCAGGGAGGATGCTTTAGGATTGAAAAACAATGACAAGTTCAATGATGCCCATGACGCTTTTGTGCAAAGCTTGAGGATGAGTGCAAGAAAAAAGCGCAGAAAGATCATCACCATAGTAACTGCCATAGTTGTGGTGATAGTGGGTTATATCGTACTGAGTACATGGATAAAGCATAACAGGGAAATAGATTCGGCAAAATCTTCCATGAAGCAGATCGACATAAACTCTACCTTTAAGGATGCCGAGTTTGTTCCCGGCGGTGACTGGGATCTTGACGGTGTGAAAAACAGCGATGAAAAGGACAGGGGCACCAATGTCCAGAACGAGGACACGGACGGCGACGGAATATCAGACGGTGACGAGAAGGAGCTTGGTACCGATCCTCTGAAGGAGGACACTGACGGTGATGGTATTCTGGACGGATATGAGCTTATTGCGGGACTTGACCCTTTGAAAAAGATGTCTGACGGAAAGACAGATGACGCAAAAAGGGAAATGACCATTGAGAAAAAGAGCGGAGAGGTCACCCTTACCATGAAGGGCAGTGCCAACAATGCAGAGGTTTCCGTTGAGGAGCTGGGAATAGTTGGTATATCCACGAATACAAGCGTTGTTTCCAGGGTATACAGCGTATATTCCGACAGGTCGATGGATAAGGCTACCCTTACGTTCAAAGTGGACACAGGAATGATAAAGAGCATGGGGCTTGAGCTTTCGGAGCTTTCGGTAATGAAATTCGACCCGGAGAAAAGGACTTATACCAAATTTGATTCCAAGGTAGACGAGAAAAACGGCACAGTATCCACGGAGATCGCAGCAATAGGCACCTTTGTCGTAGGTGTTGAAAAGACCATAAATCTTAAATCCGTCACAAGGGTATGCTTCCTTATAGACAACTCAGGATCAATGTACCCTGCAAGTCTTTGCCCGGGCTCCACGGAAAACGACGTTGATTTCAAGCGTCTTACATTTGCCCAGAGCCTTATAGGTAAGCTTGACGATGGATGTCAGGTAGCCATAAGCAAATATACCGGCACATACACCAAAATGATGGACTTTACATCTGACAAAAAAGCCATGGGAGATACGCTCAGCAAGATCAAGAATCAGAAAGAGGTATTCAACGGCACACATTCACAGACGGCGATCAAAAACTGCATAAATGAGTTCAAGGACGAGGAAGGGATCAAGTATTCCAACATTATCGTTATGCTCACAGACGGTGAATCCGATGAGGAAGGCGGAGCTGCCGTTGAGGAGCTTATCAAGCAGGCAAATCAGAAAAACATAATAATCCTGACTGTTGGTCTGGGACGTGATGTGGACAGAGAGTGGCTGCAAAAGCTGGCTTCGGGCACAAGAGGAAAGTATTATGCCGCATCCGATGCAAACGCTCTTGACGATGTTTACAAAAGAATCGTTACCACCCTTAATTACGATATAGTTACATACAGCGGAAAAGATGAGATCAAGGGATATTCCATATACAACACAGGTTTTGACCCCCAGAAAAACGGCTTTGGATTCAAGAATTTCAAGGTTCTTACCACCACAAGCGTTGACTTTGGTATGGCTGTTATGGCAAGGGACTGGTACACCGGCAAGGTCAAAATGTCCCTGGGAGATATTGATCCAAAGGACGAAAGTGAGCAGAAGGTCAAGGCAGAGGGATATGATCTTAGCGATACATCGTTCGGAAAGAAATACAATGACCGCAAGGAGCTTCACAGCCTTTACGGGGATCTGTTCAGCGGAAAGTATACGGACGTTACCGAGTATCTGGATTATTCATCAAAGGGCAGCAAGCTTGAGGTAGACGAGAGCTATGCCTCAGATGCTGCGGACAAGGGCTGGGCAGTAAAGAACATTGATATCGACGGCTCAAACCTGAAGTGGAGCAGCGTTGATTTCCTCGCTCTTGATATAGCCGGTTCTTATGAGAAGATAAAAAATGGTTACTCCAAGGATGAGGCAGAGTTTGCAAAGGCTCTTTACAGACTCAACGCATTGCAGTGGGACGACAGCAAGGACGAATACAAGCTTTCGGAAGAGGGCTTTGAAAAGCTGAAAAAGCAGCTGAGCATGGGCGTTCCGGCTGTGGTGACCATAGACGGTGCACACAGCGTCAATGCTATCGGTCTTATTCAGGATTCACTTTGCCACAGAAAGTTTATTGTTCAGATATACGACAACAACTATCCTGACGAAAAGAAAGAGCTTTACATTGAAAAGAGAATGCTTTGCAAGCTGAAGATATCCGGCTCAAAGGCAACGGTAGAGGGCACCTCGTTTGCTTATTCCGCAAGATACGAGGGCAAGCAGGTGGGAGTATCCTTTACAAACGTTGAGGAGCATTGACAAACAAAAAGCATAAAAATAAAGGGACCCGCAAAGGTCCCTTTTTATTTATGCTTTTATTCGTCCTCGTAGGATTTCTGTTTTTTGAACAGTCCGCCTTTTTTCTTGCCGCCTCCAAGGGTCAGGGTAAATATCATGTCGCTCATGAATATTCGCAGGGCAAGGAACATACATATGCACAGCAGAACGAACTGATAGCCCAGTCCTATGAAATATGTTGTGTAGTCACCGAACATAACGTTCTGGTTGGCGATGAATGAATGTGTGAATGGTATTGCCAAAGTAACATATTTGATGACAGGGGAAGCTGACTTGACATCAATAAACATCGTAACGAAGTACGGTACCATTGCCAGCAGCATAATAGGCAGCTGAAGGGTCTGTGCGCTCTTTGCGTCCTTTGCCAGCGCACCCAGAATAATGGAGATGGACAAAACGATAAGTATAGTCATAAACATCTGTGCACCCACAAGAATGTAGTCGCCCACGCTCATGGTCAGACCGAGGTTTTTGAGTATCTCCTCGTAATTCTTGTCGTTTGCCATGCCTCCTGTGATGCCTTCCATCATCTTGTTCATACCAAGCATATAGACCGCAGCCTGAAGAGCAGCTACAATAGCAGCAGAAAGCATCTTTGCCGAGATAACCGAAAGTCTTGATACAGGTGACGAAAGCAGGGTCTCCAGAGTTTTGTCCAGCTTTTCTGTTGAGATAGCGCCCATTATCATCTGTGAAGAATACATTATCAGCAGGAACATGATAATAGGTATCAGCATTGACTGTGACTGCATTATGCTTGAAACTGTGGAGCTTGCCACTTGATCCTGCTTGTCGGAAATAACGGTGTATTCTTCAAGCTTTATAGGATCGTCAAGCTGCTTGATCGTATTTTCATCAAGGTTTTCCTTGGAGTAGATCGTTGTCTTTATACCCTTTTGGAGCGTCTGCAAGGCTATCTGTGAGCCGGTGCTGATGTTTGAGAAGGTAGCGATAGATGTCATTTTCTGAGCGAACTTCACCGTTGCGACCTCTCGCTTTTCAACCTGCTCGGTAAATCCCTTGGGGATAATAACTACGTTTTTGTAATCTGAATCCTTGAGCTCTTTGGTGAAGTCATCGGACTGTATATCCACCTTGTTTACGTTGATATCTTCCATTTTGCTCATAACGTCAAGCATATTCTTGGTGAAAGGTGTATTGTCCTGGTCGCAGATATTTATGGAGTTAGCGTCCTTTTTTACTTCGTCCACAGCCTTGGACATTGCCTTGCCTGCGAATATCAGCACAAATACCATCAAAAACATTGTGGCGATAGTCGTAACGCTGAGCATCTCTTTAAGCTCTTTTCTTAATAGGATCGAGAATTTCATCGTACAGTCACCACCTTTTCAAATACTTCTTCAAGGTTCTTTACGCTGTACTTTTCAACCAGCTCTTTTGCCGTTCCCACTTCCAGCAGATGTCCTTTTGAGATTATGCCGACTCTGTCGGAAACATATTCGATCTCCAGCATATTGTGCGAGGAAAGCAAAAAGCTCATGCCGTCCGCAGCCAGCTTCTTGATCATTCTTCTTATTTCAAGAGCGTTGATTATATCAAGACCGGAGGTAGGCTCGTCAAGTATTGCCAGAGAAGGCTTTGACATTATTGCCCTTGCAAGCAGCAGCTTTCTTTGCATACCTCTTGAATAATTGGAGATCTTGTCATTTAGCCTGTCGCCAAGCTCACATATCTCGCTTCCTCTTTTAACAAATTCCTCAATATCGCTTTTGTTTTTTGCATAAATACTTGCCATGAATCTCAGATATTCAATTCCTTTCATGGTCTTGTATGCTCCTGCCTCGTCCGGCAGGTATGTGATACACTCTCTCACCTTTTCAGGCTCGGTAAGAATGCTGTGCCCGTCCACGATCGCATCACCCTCAGTTGCTTTGAGCAGTGTGGAGATCATTCTGATCGTAGTGGTCTTTCCTGCGCCGTTAGGTCCGATAAGTGCAAATATCTCACCCTTTTTGACCTGAAAGGTGACGTTTTCCGAAGCGTATACACCTTTTTTATACTGCTTGGAAAGGCCCTTAACGTCTAATACGACTTCCATTTTTTACCCCCTAATAATTTTTGAGCATTTTGTTTTTATTTCAAACAAACCTCTGCAAACAGTATAACATACTAAAACGTTTTCGTCAAGGAGAAAAAGGTTAGTTCACCTATTGCCAAAAAGGGAGAACTGTGGTATAATCGTAAGGAAATAATGTAACGGAGGAAATAAAATGGCTCAGGAAAGTATAAAACAAACATCCAATGACAAGGAAAAGTCCGAAGGAGAAGGAAATGTTCTGGCAGGATTTGTACTTTACAAGGATGCTAACATGGACTGGCAGCGGCTTAAAAAGATACTTAAAGAGGACTGGGACATAGAGTTTGACGATCAGGTCAAGGACAACGCTCTGGTATTCAAATGGGACGACATGGTGGTAGCGTGCTCTCTGATGCCAAACCCTGTGCCAAACGATGAGGCTGTGGGTGCGGCAAAGCGCAATATTCTCTGGAAGGACGGAGCGGACATTGTAAAGACCCATGGTGCACACGTGATGCTTGCGGTCATGAATAAGTTTGATCCGCTGGATCAGCAGGAGCTTTTTGCAAAGGTGGCCTGCAGTTTACTGAAGCTTGACAACGCCATTGGTATATACAAGGACCCTACGGTATACGAAAAAGATTTCTATATCAATTTTGCAATGAGCATAGATGAGGGAGAATACCCCATACCCATATATGTTTATGTGGGTATGTATGTTGAAAACGGCGGTGTATACGCTTTTACATCGGGTATGCGCTTTTTCGGCAAGCAGGAGATGGAGATACTTGGATCAAGCTACGAGCCTGATGAGGTGCTGAGTTTCATGTATACTATCTGTGAGTATGTTATCGTTGAGGATATAGAGCTTAAAGACGGAGAGACAATAGGATTCTCAGAGGATCAGAAGCTGCCTATAAAGCTGAGCAAGGGAGTTTCTGTGCCGGGTGAAACACTTAAAATAACGCTTTAACAGCTGTGGTGTGAAGTTTAGGGGGAAGTATGATGAACAATAAATGGATGAGAGCAGCGGTTCCTGCGCTGCTTATACACTGTTCTGT
>OCVV011313915.1_pt1 | contig 12919 bp, 10 predicted proteins | sample 1539721 | NCBI WGS metagenome assembly OCVV01 (sample SAMN02144230, study PRJEB22623) | gut metagenome | biome: sheep rumen | host: Ovis aries | place: New Zealand
TAACCAGGAAGTGGTTCACTTGCAGGATTATCTTTTAAAGTGATAGTATCACCAGGTCTAACGTGCTGAATATCTCTAATTTGCGCTGCTAAATAACCGACTTCACCTGCAACTAATTCTTCTACCTGAGTATTGTTTGGTGATCTAATACCAAGTTCAGTAACTAAATATTCTTGTCCAGTGTTCATAATTCTAATCCACTGGCCAACTTTAACACTACCTTCTTTAATTCTAATTTGAGCAACTACGCCTCTATAAGAATCATAATATGAGTCAAAAATTAATGCTTTTAATGGAGCGTTATCATCTCCTTTAGGAGCAGGAATCTTATTAACAATTTCTTCTAAAACTTGTTCAACATTTAAACCAGTTTTAGCGCTAACTCCAACAGCTTCATCACAAGGTAAACCAATTTCTTTTTCGATTTCCTTTTTAGTTCTATCAACATCTGCAGATGGTAAATCTACTTTATTAATAACCGGAATAATTTCTAAATCATTATCAATAGCAAGATAGACGTTTGCAAGAGTCTGAGCTTCAACACCTTGGGTCGCGTCAACAACAAGTAAAGCACCTTCACAAGCTGCTAAGGATCTAGAAACTTCATAAGTAAAGTCAACGTGGCCTGGAGTATCGATTAAGTTAAATAAATAATCTTCTCCATTTTTTGCATGATAATTTAAATTAACAGCATTAAGTTTAATTGTAATGCCTCTTTCTCTTTCAAGATCCATAGAATCAAGCATTTGCTCTTTGAGTTCACGCTTTGATACTGTTCCAGTAAGTTCTAAAATACGGTCAGCAAGAGTACTTTTCCCATGGTCAATATGAGCAATAATACAGAAATTTCTAATATGTTGTTTATCGTATTTCATTTGCTTACTCCTTTCATTTTTTATAATGTACTTATTAAAAATAATATAATTTTTAATTTTATTCAATGTTAAGAATTGTGTTTAGACCAAAAGTCTTCAATTAATTCTCCAATTTGCGTATTTGATGAACAATAATGTAAGTCATCATATTCTTGTCTCATCAATGCTTGGTATTTATATGTTCTAAAACGATCATCAATAAAGATAACAAAACCTTTATCTTCTTCAGTTCTTATAACTCTACCTGCTGCTTGTAAAACTTTATTCATACCAGGATAGACATAGGCAAAGTCATAGCCATTAAGTTCTTTGTTGTCATAATGAGAACGGATTATATCTCTTTCAAAAGAGATTTGAGGTAATCCTACCCCAACAATAATCGCGCCAATAAGTTTATCTCCTGTTAAGTCAATACCTTCTGAGAAAGCCCCTCCAAGTACCGCCAGTCCTACAGTAGTTTTTTCATTTTCTTCATTAAAATTTGCGAGGAATGCATCTCTTTCTTTATCTAGCATTTCTGGTACTTGTTTAATATAATTAATCTCTTTATTTTCATTTAAGAATTTATAGACATTTTCTAGATATGAGTAAGAAGAAAAGAAAACTAAATAATTACCTTTCTTTTTAGATACAGCATTTTCAATAGTACGGGCAATTTCTTCGTAAGAATATTCTCTATCTTTATATCGAGTAGAAATATCTCCTCTTACTATTTTCAATAAATTATTTTTATCAAATGGCGAATCTAAAATAATGCTAGGAGTAGAAGAAGAGGCTCCTAAAGACGCTTTATAATATTCAAGAGGTGATAAAGTTGCACTAAAGAAGACTGCAGCCTGTAAGATGCTAACTGAATTTTTAATAAATTCACTAGAATCAACGCATCTAATTACTGCTTTAACATTTCTATTCTCTTTATCTATTTCATAATAGCAACAGAAATTTTCATTAATAAAATCACTCATCTTAATAAAGCGATTTACTTGTCTAAAACATTCTAAGAAACTATCTACCGCAAGTTCTGGCATATTCTTTAATAAATCTTGTCCTTGCTTAAAGAAGTTTTCAAGAGCACTATGTAACTCTAAATCAAATTCATTATTTACGAGTACATATTCTTCTTCACCTAAATGAGATTGTAAATTAGTCATAATCTTCTTTAGATATCTTTTTAATTTAGGAACCTTGAATCTTTTAAAATCTCTATGCATTTGTTCAAAAGCACTTAAATCTAGGACACAGGTATACATTTCTTTAGAACGATCTACTAAGTTATGAGATTCGTCCACTAAGGCAACATAAGGCATATAAGTAGCATCAAAGAATCTCTTCAAATAAACAAATGGATCAAAAAAATAATTGTAATCACAAATAATGATGTCACAATATAATGAAATATCTAACTGGAACTCAAAAGGACAGATTTCAAGTTCATTTGCTTTAGCGTTAACTATTTCTTCATCAATTAGAGCATTGTTTTCTAAAACGTCTTCTAACGCACTTTTTATCTTATCGTAATAACCTCTAGCAAAAGGACAATCATCTGGATTACATTTTCTAGCATCCATCCTACACATTTTCTCTTTTGATTGAAGTTTAATAGAACGAGCAATTAAACCATTACTAATTAACTTTTTACTAGCCTCATACGCAACATTCTTTGCCACAGTTTTCGCGCTTAAATAAAAGATTTTTTCTGTATCTAAAGAAGCAAAAGATTTGACTGCAGGAAATAAGGTGGACATAGTTTTACCAATACCTGTAGGAGCTTCTACAAATAAGGTTTCACCTTTTTTAATTGTTCCATAGACATATTTAGCAAGTTCTTTTTGTCCTTGTCTAAAATAAGGATATGGGAACGCTAATTTTTCAGCAGATGCTATCTTAAGTTGGTTATGCTGATATATATTTTGATAAAAATCTAAATATCTTTCACACAGTAAACGAACATATTTTTCGAGTTCTTCTAAACTGTAGTTATAGTTAAGTACCAATTTATCATCAAAATCTTTTTGAGAAATATAAGTAAGTCTAACACCAAGTCTATTTATATTATTCATTTTGCCATAAATAAAAGCATATGTTTTAGCTTGTCCTAAATGCCATTCTTCTTGTACTTCATGGAAATGTTCAAGTTCATCAACAGTCGATTTAATTTCATCAATAATAGGCATAGAAGGAGTTTTAATAATACCATCCGCTCTACCATGTAAAGTAAACTTAAAATCACGAACTTCTAATTCAATAGATAGTTCTTGTTCTGATAAATATGACCCATCTTGTATTTGTTGATATCTTAAATGAATTCTACTGCCTTCTTGCATTGAAGATTGGTTGTAAATACGATTGTCAATGTCACCTTTTCTAAGTAAGAAATCAACAAGTCCATGTACTGATAAATTTATTTCTTTTTTCATAAAAACAATTATAGCAAAGAAAAAGAGTTAGATTAACTAACTCTAATTATTTTTTATTAATTTTTATATAATTTAAATGAACAATTTACATAACAATATATTTAAATATAATTATTAATTTCCAAATACTGCTATTAAAAGAATAACAACTAAGATCACTGAATCCGCTAAAAGGATTTTAGCAAGTTCTCTATTAATCTTTAATCGGTCTTTATTTGCATTAGCTCTTTTTACAATGCTTTCTCTTTTTGGAATAGCAATGATACTGACAATTACGCCAATAAAGGTAAAAACAAACCATAAAATATCAAATATATTACCAAATAAATGAGGTAAACCTTTTTCAATAGTTACCGGTGTATTCCATTTAAAGATAAATGAAGTAACATCTGAAGCAAGGAATAAAAAGATTGAAGGATAAACAATTGCTCTAGCAAAATTTAAATTCTTAGAAATCTGTTTACTCTTTTCGTATTTAACATCAATTTTTCCGTTAGCGCAGTTAACATATTGATGATGTTTGCCTAAAACAATCTTAGCAATAGGTACTAATACTACTTCAACACTCTTTTGTTCAATCTTACTGACCTTTTCATCCATCTTTTGGAGTCTTTGGTAAGATTTAGTTTCTTTTAAAGCATTTTCAATATGTTTATCAATTTCACTTTCATTTAAGATATATGAAGATTCAATTGGATACATATCATTATCACTTAATTTAGGAGCATCTAAAACAACTTGGACTTCATAATGTTCAGTAGTACCAAGTAATTTAATATTTTCATCTTTTAATGAAGTATTAATATTATCGACAACTGAAGTCTTCTTAGTTTGTTTCATCACATCTTTATCAATGATACCCATTGCATCAAGATTATTTAATCTATTACCACCATTCTTATCATTAGCGTAGAAAGCAGTTTGGAATTTGATGAATTCTTGATGTTCTGTCTTTTCTTCATCTTTATCTTTCCAATAAAGACGCGCAATTGATGTGACAAAATAAATTGGTAAATAAGTTACTTCTACAGGTACTTGATCAACCTGATAATTATTAATGAATTCGATATAAGAATCATCGACATCTAAGCCTTGATTCTTAATATATGTAACAATCTTACTGATGACATCTTTACGATTCTGATAAGACTTTGCAACTTCTACATCATTAACAAAGCTACCTATAGTCTCTTTTGTTTGATTGTAATTCATAATTATTCCCTCTCTAAGAATTTCTTAAAAGGAGCGTCTTCTTCATCAACAACAGTTACTTTTTCAATGACAACGTTATCATATGGTTTGTCATGAACTGATTTATTAGTTCTAACTTTTGCAATCTTTCTAACTACGGCATAACCTGCTTCATCAGTTTGACCAAAAGCTGCGTATTGTCCATCTAAGAATGAGCAATCTCCATCACAAATAAAGAACTGTGAACCTGCTGAATCTGGATGAGCACTTCTTGCCATAGAGATAACGCCTGGTTTATGAGATAACTTATTATCTACACCATTAATTCTAAATTCACCTTTAATTGAATATCCAGGTCCACCTGTACAATCATTTTTAGGGTCACCACCTTGAATCATAAAGCCTTTGATAACTCTCATAAATGTAAGACCATCGTAGAAACCTTTTTTAGCAAGTTCAACGAAGTTTGCACATGTTTCTGGAGCGTTTGCTCTATCTAATGTGATATTGATATCACCAAAATCTTTTACATGAATTATAACCATAATTTTTTTCTCCTTATTTTTATTATATACAAAGATTTATTCTTTGTTTACATTTTTAATGTAATTAGGTAAATCAAGTAATGAATCTAGTTCAGTTACAAAATTTCTTAATTCTTCATCTAGAGGACAAATATCTTTAATATAGACCGCTTTAAAATTCCCCGCAAGAGCACCTCTTAACCCGTTATTTGCGTCTTCTACAACAATACAGTTACAAGGTAAGAAATTATAATTTTCTACTGCCTTTAAGAAAATATCAGGAAAAGGTTTACCTCTTTCTACCATTGAACCAGTAATTACATCATCAAATTGTTGAAGTAAATTACCATTCTTTAGATATAAATCTAAATATTTATTACTAGAAGCTGTTGCAATAAAGATTTTAATGTTGTTCTCTTTACAGAACTTAATAATTTCATTAACACCTTTCTTTAAGCAAAGACCATTTTTTTCTACTTCTTCTTTGACATAGTCAAATCTTTTTTGACGAATATATTCAACAGGATAATCTTCTCCCATTAAACCTCTAAGTAATTCATTAGATTCTTTAATTGACAAACCAAAAGTTTTTAATGCATTTTCATAACTTAATCCTTCATAGCCTAAATCTTTAGGTGCTTCCATTTTACTTTTTAAAGTAAATCTTTCAGTATCAATTAAAGTTCCGTCTAAATCAAAAATAACTGCATTAATCATTTAGATACTCCTTAATATCATCATATGAATCAAATAATAAATCAGTTACTTGTTTTAATCTTCTAGTAGATTGTTGGCCAAAAGTTACTAAACCAAAGTCAGCACCTACAGTTTTTGCAACTTCTGCATCATGAAGAGTATCTCCAATAAAGAAAGCATCTTTAGGATCAATGTTATGTTTCTTAAAATATGCTTCTGCTAAATGAACTTTACTTCTAGCCCGAACATCTTCAATACCTAAAATATCATCAAAGCATTTTGTAATACCAAATGCTTCACATTGTTCTAATAAATTATCAATTTGAGATGCTGATAATAAAACTACCTTATAGCCTTTACTTCTTAAGAAATCAAATGTCTCTACAGAATGATGGAATAAAGAACATTTAAATGACTCAGGTTGATAAATTTTAATAAACCAATTACTTAAATCTTCAAAAGAATCTTTTTCAAAAGTTACCCCTGCAGCTTTGTAATAGTCAATAATTGGAAAACCAAAGATTTCTTTATATTCTTCTACAGTTTTTGTTGGTTTATTTTGTTTAATTAAAATTTGATTCAATAAATCTAAGCAAAGATCTAAATCATCAATTACTGTTCCGTTAAAATCAAAAAAGATATATTTATATTTCATTTAAATCACCGTTAACATAATACCATAATTAATTTTATTAATTAAAGAAAAAAATCTAACCATGATGATTAGATTTTCAATATATTTATTTTTTCTTTAATTGGCCAATTTCTCTATTCATTGTATCGTAAATCTTTTTATTTTCGATATAACCAATATATTTATCTCTATCAAATAGATTAAATTTTTCTCCATCACTTATACATCTAGCGGCAAATTTATCATTTAATGTAATAATTTTTAAATTATCTAAATGGCCATATAATTTACCTTCAATATATACTGCAGCATAATCTGGTAATTTAACGGTCTTCTTAATTTTAAAGTTAAGGAAGAATGATTTCTTCCCTCCAACATAACAATTAAATGTTGCCATATATTTTTTTATATATTTAGTCGCGACAGTATAATTCTTTTCATTAATTTCAAATCTAAATGGAGTTGTTGAAGAATATTTACCTGAGAACTGGATATTTAATAATTCTAATTCTTTATTACTTGCAACAAAGTGTTTAACAAAGATATAGAACTTAGAATCGACAATATCTAAGCGAATAAGTACATCTTTATCTAGACGATAAAAAGTAGACGTTGCATCAGACTCATTTAAAATAGGATAGTTATCAGTATTTGAAAACTTATTCATAAAATCCTTAAGTTTCAAATAAAAATCATCCCCATTGTCAACTGTCTTAATTTTTTCTACTAAAGATATACTCTGTGCCATATTAACTCCGTTATATTAAAATATAGAAAAAATAAAATATCACCCGAACGGATGATATAAATTATTTTTTCAATCGAATACTTCCATTGAAAAAAAACGAAAACTAAATTACATTGTTATGAAAATCTTAATTTTGAAAGTTGAAAGCATTTAAACGATTTTTAGTTTAACCTAACATAAACCTTAGACGATAGCTTATATTAAGCAACTAAGATTCCCCAAACCGACTCCTCTAATCCCCGTTGCCAGTGTCCTTCTGCGAATTGATGGGAAACAACTGACAATATTTTTATACCTTATTTATAAATAAAAATACATAATTTGGCACGAAATGTCCCGTACTTGGCATAGAAGTACTTTTAAATGAATTATGTTCCTTAAGATTATGATAGAATTACTAAATTATCTATCAAAATAAAAATAGGCAAAATATTCTTTTTTTACCTATTTTCATACCTAATTTAATTTTTAAGTTTACAAATGTAACGTGCTAAGTACGAGGTGCAGAAACAATAATCTTAACACTGAAGATTTTGTTGTTCGCATTGTATTGGATTAAGCCTTGATGGTTCTCAACAATTTGCTTAACAATTAATGTACCTCTACCACCATGTTCTTTATTTGTTTGAGGTAATCCATCTTTAAAAACGATATCATCTCGACATGGATTTTCTACTAAGATAACTAAATTACTTCTCTTATGTTCACAGTTAATAATAATGTATTTCTTTTGTTTATCTGTTAAGTATTTACAAGCTTCAATTGCGTTTTCAAATAAGTTTGCAAATAAAGTAGATAGTTCAACATCATCAAAATTAATATTACTTGGAACAGCTGTTTTAATTAATAATTCAATATTTAAGTCTTTTGCCTTTTTAGCGTAAGCAGAAAGAATTGAGTTAACATAAACATTAGAACAATATTGAGTTGGAAGTAATGTTTCAGTTTGATTAGATAATTCTTTAATATATTTCTTAGCTTCAGAAAATTCTCCTCTTTGCATAAGTCCATCAAGTAATAATAAATGGTGGCGTAGGTCATGACGATATCTTCTAACTGATTCAATATCATCTTTAGTTTGTTTTAACTGTTCATTTAAGAACTGAACTTGTTCATCGATAGAATTATATTTATTTAAAGAATTCTTATCATTATAGTTAGTTATTAATAATTTTCTATGTCTTATAATAAATAAAAATTCTGCAGTAACACAAACAGCGATTGTACCAATTCTACTAAAAATATTTAAAAAATTTCTTGCATGGAACAATAATCTATGATCAGCATAAACTAAAGATAAATAGATACTTGCATTTAAACATGCAATAGCGATTGAGTTAGCAAATCTTTCTTTCTCTGTTTGAGAAGAATAATATTTATCTTCTGTGTATAATAAATCTTTATAAACTTTAAATACAATAAAATATTTAATAATGCTTAATCCCATTCTTAAACACATAAATGACCATGTTTCAAAATGGAAATAGCTAGAAATCGTATTATCTATGGCGGTAAAAATAATATATGCAATTAATATCAATGACATTTTTTTACTAAAAATGTAGAAATTTTTCCAATAAGTTTTAAATCCACAGAACATAATTGACATAATGACTAAAAAACTGGAAATTGCAAATTTAAAAATATAAGAATAGCAATCAAGGAACCAACATAATCTAACATAACCTCTCATTACTTTTACATCAGGTTCAATTAGATAATTTGAAGGATCTTCCCATTTTAATACATTAATAGCAATATGGAATATTCCAAATGAAATCGCATTAAAAGTAAGCGATAAGACAAGAGTCATAACTAACCAATAAATAAATTTATCTTTTCTCTTGCCAATTGCGTTATTTTTGTAGACTAAAAAACTCGAATAAAGTATAGCAGTTAAAACATCAGAAAGTGCTACACAGATAGTATCAAGAAGACTAAACATAAAACTATCTTACAAACATATAATCAAGATATGCTTGTTTTACCTTTCCCTTCATTTGCTTGGAAATTGGAAGTCTTTCTTTATTTGTAAGTTCAATATCGTCACCATCTAAACGAGAAATGTAGTCCATATTAACAATAAAAGATGCGTGAGGTTGGATAAATCTCATATCATTCTTTAATGAATCCCATACTGAAGAAATTGTACTACGTACCATAACAGTTTCTTCTGTTAGATAGAAAATTTGATAATGTTTATCTGCTTCAACATACATGATATCTTTAATCGCAACTTTTTTCATACCATCAGTTGTCTTAATGACAATTGATTTTAAATTATTCTGATTATAAACATTTACAGCCTTAGTAATTGCCGCAACTAATTTATCTTTTGTAAAAGGTTTAACTAAATATGATAATGCTGATAATTCAAATGCTTCAATTGCATGTGATCTAGATGTAGTAGTAAAAATAATAATTGCGTTTTCAGAAATCTTTTTAATTTCATTTCCTAAATCTACACCGGTCATTTCTGGCATATAAATATCAAGTAAATATACATCAAAAGATCCATTGACTCTAATTGTATTTAAACAATCAACTGGATTACTAAATGTTTCAATTCTGAATTTATATTCTTCGTTTTCCATGCTATTTAAGCATTTAAGAGCAAATTCTATTTGTTCCTTTTCATCATCTACAATTGCTATTGAAATCATAAAAAAGTCCCCTTTCCTTTTAGAATTTTATTAAATATTACAAATATTTGAGTATAATATACCACAAATGTGTAAAAAATTCAAACCTAGGGGACTTATATTTTATTGTTTTTTTAACGAATTTTAGGCAAAACTTATTGTTGCACTATTAGTATCAATATTATCAACTGAAATATCGTATCTTAAGTATGTACCCATATTAAAATTAAATGAAGTAATCTTATCACCTACTTTAAATAAATCGATATCTGATGCACGGTAATTTGATCTATTACTAAAACAATATTCTTGTGTAGTGCTATTAAATAATCCAGTACTATATTTTCCAGTTGGATACTTAGAAGAAATTAATTTAACTAATCTTTTCTCAGTAAGTGATTTAGATGGTGTATTACTTGCACCTACTATTACATATGAAACGCTAGATGGGTCAGTATATTTATTGACAAATACAGAATTATTTTCACCTGTAACTTTAACTAATCTCGCATCGATATGATAAACAAGAATTCCAGGCTTAGTAAACATTCTAGCACCTGAAGCATATTCATTAGTTGCATCAAGTTCATTTAAACCAGTAGGTGTGTAATATTGAATTAATAAATATTCACTATATGGTGAATTATTAAAATTGCTAACTCTAGCAGGAACTAATAAACATTCTCCTGAATCTTCAAAAGGCTTTAAAGTAAATGAACCTGCTTCTTGAACAATCTTAGGCTCAACCCAAGATAATAAATATTTTGAGAAAGCTTCATGGTCTCCAATATTATTATCCATCATGCATAATCCTCCAACAGGAGCATCTACACCATCATATGAATAATAATCATCTAAGCCTAACATATGGCCAGTTTCATGGATAAATGTATGAGAATCTACAAGAGTCTTGTTTTCTAAACCTGCAGTATATCCACCTTCTTTAAAAAAGTCATAACTTGCCCAAGCATAACAATGAGGATAAGGATAAGAAGAAGATGCATCTATCTCATTATCTTCATAATATCTCCAATATGTATATGCCCATAAACTCCAAGTAAACTTTTGATAATTTATATAATCAGAAGTGCCTTTACGAGTTTCAAAACCATTAGCCCAACCTTCATGTTCCTTATAATATTCTTTATTAGTCTCTCCGTTTAAATATTTATTTAAATAGACAAGCCATATACCATCAATATATCCATCATTGTCAGTATCGTATGATTTTAATGTTTCTAAATCATATTTTTCTTTAAGCCATACGTTCACTTTATCAAGAATATAATAAGTTACATTAGAAGTTTCTTCTTCATTTGTAGCCTTGTTCATTACATACTTAAGGGTTTCACCGACATTAAATAAATCAGTGACCATACCTGTAAGATTCAATTTGCCATAAGATGATTTTTTATAAAATGAAGAAACTGATTCCCAACCTGTGACATTACTCTCCCCAAAGAAACCTTTATTAAGGTTATCGATAACTTCAGTTTCATCTAGGCCTAATTTTTCTGGAGTATAATCAGAAAAATAGACTGGAACAACTAATAACTTACTATTACCAACAGACGGAACTGTGGCAATAGAAGAAGATTTATTTAGTTGATTTAAAGTAATGGAATGCTCAGCATATTCACCCAAGGTTACATTTTCGTCTTGATCAACACCGATAATTTTAAATAAATTATCGCATGAAGTTAAACTTAAACATAATCCAAAAGATAATGCCGATAAGATTAGTTTTTTAAATTGCTTCATATTAATCTCACCTTCTAAGGTAATTATTTAAAACGATTAATTATTATTTCTTGCTTGGTTTATCGTTTTCAAGTACTGCTTTTACAGAAGCAGCTAAACCACTGACATCTTGTAAATTAGATGGAACAATGATTTTTGTTGCATTACCTTCAGCAACTTTTTCAAGTGATTCATATCCTTTTAAAGTGACGTAAGCAGCATTAGGGTTAGCGTCATTAATCATCTTAATTGATTGTGCTTGAGCTTCAGCAACTCTAAGTAATGCTTCTGCTCTACCTTCAGCTTCTTTAACAACAGTAATCTTTTGAGCATCTGCTCTTAAGATTGCAGCTTCTTTTTCACCTTCTGCAGATAAGATAGCAGCTTGTTTTTCACCATCTGCTCTTAAGATAGCTTCTCTTTTTTCTCTTTCTGCTCTCATTTGTTTTTCCATTGCTTCCTGGATATCTCTTGGAGGAAGAATGTTCTTTAATTCAACACGGTTAACTTTAATTCCCCATGGATCAGTTGCTTCATCAAGAATTGATCTCATTTGTTGGTTAATTGTGTCTCTTGAAGTTAATGTTTCATCAAGTTCAAGTTCACCAATTAAGTTTCTTAAAGTTGTAGCTGTTAAGTTTTCAATAGCATTGACTGGTCTTTCAACACCATATGTATAAAGCTTAGGATCAGTAATGCAGTAATAGACAACAGTATCAATTTGCATTGTAACGTTATCTTTAGTAATAACTGGCTGTGGTGCAAAGTCTGCAACTTTTTCTTTTAATGAAACTGTTGCAACTTTCTTTTCAATGATTGGTGTTAAGAAATGTAAACCAGCATTTAATGTTCTGCTGTATTTACCTAATTTTTCGATGATAACATCGTGAGCCTGTGGAACTACGACTACACATCTTGCTAAAATAATTAATAAAATTAATAAGAATACGCAAAGAATTACAATACCAACAATTCCTGCTTCATTAATTAATAAATTTACCATAATAGAAAACCTCCCTCTTAATTCTTCTTGGTAACGACCAATTTATTTCCTTTAATTTCAGAAACAATTGCCTTTTCACCTGGTTCAAAAGTATCTTCACTTTCTAAAGTCCAGATGACATCACGGTATTTTCCTTCACCAGGATTATGAATACCATCAATTTTTTTAGTTACAACAATTTCTTCTCCTACTAATGAATCAGTATTTGTTGCAACTAAGGAATGTAATCTCCTATCTCTAATTAATACTGCTCTAACAAGTATAATTGTTAAAATAGAAACTAGAGCGAATATAATTAGTTGCACATACCAGACTACTCCAAAGCAAGCAAGTAATGCTGCAATGAAAGCGCCTAGAGCAAACCAGATTGAAACTAATTCTTCAGTAATGGCTTCAACTATTACTGCAATAATTAATATACATCCCCAAATGATTAACCAGAACCACCA
>OCVV011295850.1_pt1 | contig 12917 bp, 13 predicted proteins | sample 1539721 | NCBI WGS metagenome assembly OCVV01 (sample SAMN02144230, study PRJEB22623) | gut metagenome | biome: sheep rumen | host: Ovis aries | place: New Zealand
CGGGATTGATGCCGAGGCGTTTGCAAGCCTCTCCGATGCCCTCCATGTTGAGGTCGAGCAGCACGCCCCCAAGGTCGAAGATGATATCAGTAACCATTGAATTCTCAATTATCATTTTTCAATCTTTAATTATCAATTATCAATTTTCAATTATCAATTATCATCTTCCTTCATCCCTCTTCCCTCTTCCATCATCTTGCGCCAGCGAAGGTAGCCAAACACGGCAATGACGACGTAGAGGCCATAGAGCGAGGCCTTGAAGGGGATATCTTTGTGGAAATAGAGCACGCAGGTGACGATATCTACGGCAATCCATACGAACCATTGTTCCAGATATTTATGTGCCAATGCCCAGATGCCAACAAGGGATAGCGACGTGGTAAACGCATCGGCAACGGGAACGGTGGAGTCGGTGAAGGACGTTAGCAGCCACCAGATGGCGAACCACAAGACAAGGAAGATTGCCGTCCACAACATGGCAAGAGACCTTGGAATGTGAGTAATAGACCTCTCTATATCTCCCATAGAGGAGACTTCCTCCCTCCCTTCAAAGGAGGGCCTGGATGTGTCTTTTTCCCATTTCCAATAGCCGTATGCCGTCATTGCCAGATAGTAGAACTCCATGCCGCAATCAGCATAAACGCCTTTCTGATAGTAGAGCACGATGCCCAGAATTTGCATGACAGCTCCGACGGCCCACATCCAAATCGATGCTTTATACTCCAGCAGGATGTAAGCAAGCCCGAGTAGGGTAGTGGTGATGTCAAGCCAATGATTAATAAGGAAATCCATATTTAAAAGTTGAATATTGAACTCTTGAACTCTTGAACTTTTAATCTCTTATTTAGAATGTCAACGACAGGTGCCCCATGCAATGGAAGGGAGCTGATGGAGCAAAGCCTGCGGCTTCCTTGTCGCGTAATCCCCATGTGTTCACGGCTTGGATCTTGCCGTCGGCATCTTGTTGGAACTGTGGTGCAGCCCATCCGTTGTTGTCGTACTTGGCGTTGAACAGGTTGTAGAACGTTACGCCAACACGTGCATTCTTGAGCCCCCATTTCTTCACAGCGAAACGGTAGCTAAGGTCGAGGTCTGTTGTGAAATGGTCCTTCAGCATGAGCGTCTCGTCTGTTGCCACATCGTCCGTCTGGCTCCAGTCGGTCCAGCAGCGCATGGTCTTCACGCCATAGTTTGTCAGGTACTGCTCTCCAATATATTGGCTGTGGATGGAAGCGCTCCAACCTTTATAGTTAAATGTGAAGATGTTGTTGAAGATAACCTCGGGCGAGAAGCTTAGTGGTGTCTCGCCAATGTTAACCTGAGTGGTGTAGTCATCGAGGGTAATAATCATGTCCTTGGCGCGATTCTTGCTCAGCGTGGCATTCGCGTCCCAACGGAACCAATCTGTTGGCATCCAAGCTGCTTCCATCTCTATGCCCATGCGATAGCTCTTTTCGATGTTCTTCGTGACGGCCTCGCCCACATCATTCAACTCGCCCGTCAGCACGAACTGGTTCTTGTAGTCCATCCAATACAGGTTCACGCCAGCTGAGAAGCGACGATGGCGGAACTGATAGCCAACCTCCAGGTCGTTCAGGCGCTCTGCATGAACAGGCTTTCCCCATTGCTCCTGGAAGTGGTCGCGAGTGGGTTCGCGATGAGCAATAGCATAGGATGCATAGACGCGATGGTGGCGGTTGATGTCGTAGTTCAGACCTGCCTTCGGATTGAAGAAGTCGAAGTTGCGGTTCAGGTCGTAGTTGATTTGCCCGTTATCGTCCCAATCGCTTGCACTACCGTCCATTCTGTAGTTGACGTGACGATATTGCAGGTCAACATACGCGCTCAAGCCCTTCACAAACTCCCAGTTCACTTTCGCATAGATGTTGGCGTCTGTCTTTCGGGAATCGTTGTCGTAGTATTGATGGTTTGGCTCTAATGCAGAAAGCGTAGGCGATATGTTGGGTGCGTCCTTATAGAATGGCACGCCTACCCACATGACGTGACCCAAGTGGCTTGCATCGAAGTGGTTGACGGCTCCACCAATGTTTGCCGTCAGCCCATGGCGGTTGTCGTAGTTCGCTGAAGCCACCATGCCGTAGAAATCCTTGATGCCATCCTTGCGCTGCACCATGTCGGCACGCATATCAAGGTCATCGGTTAGCAGATACTCGTACAGCTTCTTGCCCATCTTCATCTGGTCGTAATAGTAGTTGTCGTGGGTGTAGTGAAGCGCCACGTTCATGGTCCAGTTCTTGCCAAGCCATTGGTTCCAGTGCAATTGGTAGTGCTGCTGATGGTAGTTGTCGTACTGGTCGTCGTAGTACTTCATCTTGCCTTGCGCGTCGTAATACATGCCGCAAGAGTTGTAGCGCCTTCCATAGCGGCTCTGTTCCGCTTTAGATGTATAGTTCCAGGCCATGTAGGTCTTCTCTGTACCGTTGAAGGTGATGAACTTCACCGTGGTGTTGTCGGAGAAGTAGCCTGCCTGCAGGAAATAGGAGTAGAAGTCCGACGTTGCACGGTCCACGTAACCGTTGCTACCAATGTTCGACAGGCGTCCCTGAACACCGAAGTGTCCGTTCAGCAGTCCCGTGCCAAAGCGCAAGGTCTCCTTGTGCGTACCATACGAACCACCGCTGGCATCCAGCCCTACATATGGCTTCATGCCGATGCTTTCAGTCAGCATATTAATGCTTGCGCCAAAGGCACCAGCACCATTCGTGCTCGTTCCCACACCACGTTGCACTTGAATGGATTGCACGCTGCTGGCAAAGTCGCCAATATCAGAGAAATAGATGAGCGAACTCTCGCTGTCGTTCAAGGGAATGCCGTTCGCCGTTACGTTGATGCGCGAAGCGTCTGTGCCACGCACCCGAATGCTTGTGTAACCGATGCCGTTGCCTGCATCTGTTGTGGTGGTAATACTTGGCAAAGTGGAGAGCAGGAAGGGAACGTCCTTCCCGTAGTTCATAGCCTCAATCTGCTCGCGGTTCAGGTTGCTATGTGCCACAGGCGTCTTGCTTGTGGCGCGAAGCGAAGTCACCTCCACTTCCTGCAGATCTGTCTCTTTCTCAACATCTTGTGCCCAGGACATACTGGCGCTTGCCAGCATCGTCACAGCCAATCCAATAAAACTTTTCATTTCTTTTCCTTTATTATTAATTAAACAATAAAGGGGTGCAGACAGAGCCTGCTCAGAAGATTCAACTTTATCATCCCTACGTCGGTATTGCCCGAATCAGGTATGGAGGGTTTAATCTCAGCCCGTCACCTTGACGAGCACCCCTTGATAATTCGTGTTGCAAGGACAGAGCAAGCTGAATGCAGAGAATAGAGTTCTTTGCTGAGGCACAGCCTGTTCTCGCTGCGATTCCTTAAATCGCGCTGCAAATTTACGACAAAAAAATGAATGGCGAATAGCAAAAGGTGAAAAATTAAAAGAATTACACAAAATAACGACGTCATACATCATATAAATAAAGTAAAGTTTATACGTCGAAAATTTGCAAATGCCCTGAGAATTTCTTATTTTTGCAGTGTGAATATCTCGCATCGCAGCACTAATAATCGAAAGTTTTAACGCAACATCAACATTTGCACCATGAAAATTTCTGTCTATACACTGACCTCAGAACTCCACGACGAACAGTCCGTTGAGCTTTTGACGCAAGAGTTCCTTGCAAGTCTCGACATCAATTTTGACCTGAAAGGCAATGATTACAGCGATTTCGGTAGTCAGCCTCTCTGCCTTATCTATGTCAGAACTGGCGGCACGGAAGGCATTTTCAAGAAACTCCTGCCTTCGCTGCTGGAGAAGTCGCAGCGGCCGTTCTACCTGTTAACGTCGGGCCAAAGCAACTCTCTGGCTGCTTCTATGGAGATTCTCTCGTACCTTCAGCAAAGAAATCTTCGCGGAGAGATTCTGCATGGCAGCACGGATTATGTGACGGGACGCATCGAAGCGTTATTCAGAGTAGAGGAAGCCAGGCGACAACTGCAAGGTGCCCGACTCGGCATCATCGGTAAACCGTCCGATTGGCTCATATCGAGTGATGCTGATTACGAGGCAGTTCGTGAGCGTCTGGGCATCGAACTTGTTAACATTCCCATGCAGGAACTGCTCGACACAATTGTTTCGAACGACATCTATGGCGGCTTGAAGACCATCATCGACAGGTATCAACTCAAAGGATTCACCTTGCGATGCTTCGACCTGCTGACCTCCCTCAAGACCACAGGCTGCCTGGCTTTGGCCAGACTGAACGCCGAAGGATACGTGGCTGGCTGCGAAGGCGACGTCCCAGCCATGCTTTCCATGATGATTATCCGCACGTTGACAGGCCTCTCTGGCTTCCAGGCCAATCCGGCTCGCATCAATCCAGAGACGGGCGAACTGCTCTTCGCACATTGCACGATACCCCTAAATATGGTGGAAAGCTATGAGCTCGACACACATTTCGAGTCGGGCATCGGTGTAGGCGTCAGAGGTTTTATGAAGGCTGGACCTGTCACGTTGTTCAAGGTGTCGGGCGACCTCAGTAGACATTTTGTGGCGGAAGGCTCGCTCATCAAGAACACAACGGAACCGAACCTGTGCCGTACGCAACAGGTCATCAGGCTTGCCGACAAACGACAGGCTACTTACTTCCTGACACAACCGATTGGCAATCACCATATTGTCGTGCCTGGTCACATAGGTTGGCTGCTCGAAGAGGTGATAAAATAGTGGAGTAGGGGCTACTCTTCCTTCGTAAGGAAACTCTCGATATTCTTTATCTTCGTATCCTCGATGGCATCGCTATGCCCAGTCAATGCTGCAAATGGGGCGAACTGCGCAGCTCGCTGATACATAGTCATCTGCGGATGCTTCTGCGATACATGGTGAGGCAGGTTGATGATATCGTCGTAAGCTCCCATAACTCTAAACTTTAATCTCTAATCCCTAATCCGTGGCAATCGCGCTATGCACGATGGCCACCAATTTGTTTGTTGCGTTCCTTGGCCGTCGCCCCTTCTGCATAACTCGTGCCTTTCAGGATGGCATTCTTGCCGAATCGCTGCTTTATCTTGATGACAGCTTCCTGCATCCTGCGCTCCTTTTCAAGCTCTTTCTGATTGTTTTTCTGTGTCTTTTCTACTGACTCGTAATCCGTAAAGAGGTCAAGCTGCTGAGGACTCTTGTCCATTTTCTGCGGTCTGTTGTCCTCCCTAATGACATGATTCGTGGAGATATTCAAGCGGCGAATGAGTAAATCCCTGTTAACTATCCTGTCATACAAGTACATAACTGCATCGATTATCTCGCGACTTGAACTGCTGTAACTGGCCAAGTTGGCTGTTCCATGCGTATGTTTGGGCACAGGCCGGCCGTAATAATCCATCACGATTTCGCCATGATACTTCGATGCGATATCGGGTCTCGTCAGGCTTTCCCTGTCGTAGCTGACGGTCAGGACAAGCTGATTGGTGACCAAACGCTTTTCCACGAGTTCGAGACTTATGGCATCTGCCATCTCCATGACGACGTTTCGCGCTTTATCGAAGGTATAAGGCTCCGTCAGGACTTGGCCGCTGCTCATGGAATTTGTCTCTGGCTTGTATGCTTTGACGTAATCAATCGTGCAAGGCTCCCAGCCCCAAGCATGGTCTATCAGTAGCTCTGCGTTAACCCCAAAGAGTTTGTAAAGTAACTCCTCGTCTTTGACCGACTGCCTGGCTACCTTTCCCATAGTGTCGATACCATAGCGTGCAAGCTTTTCTGCAATGCCTCGACCCACACGCCAGAAGTCCGTGATGGGGAAGTGATTCCATAGCTTTTGCCGATACGACATCTCGTTCAACTCTGCTATGCGTACTCCGTCTTTATCAGCAGGCATCTTTTTCGCCACAATATCCATAGCGACCTTGGCCAGATACATGTTTGTGCCAATGCCTGCAGTAGCGGTAATTCCCGTTTGTCGCAGCACATCGCGAATCATGGTTATGGTCAGCTCGTGTGCTGTCTGCTTGTATGTCGCCAGATAGTTCGTTACGTCCATGAAAACCTCGTCAATGCTATAGACATGAATATCCTCGGGCGCGACATATTTTAGGTAGATATCATATATCTGGCAACTTACCTCGATGTACTTAGCCATTCGTGGCTTAGCAATAACGAAATCGATGCCTCGAGCCTTTTGCTTTACCTCGAACAACCGCGCTCTGCCCGGGATGCCGTACGCCTTCAAGGCTGGCGAGACGGCAAGACAGATGGTCTTATCTGTCCTGCTCTCGTCTGCTACCACAAGCCGTGCAGAGAGAGGGTCGAGCCCCCTCTCCACACATTCCACACTGGCGTAGAACGACTTGAGGTCAATTGCAATGTATGTGCGATTGTCGCTTTTCAATTATAACCTTGAACTTTTAATTGTTAATTTTTAATTGTTAATTTTTAATTGTTAATTCTTAACTCTTAATTTTCAATTTTTAATTTTCAAAGGTGTATATCGATAGGAACGCTCACTTTAAAGCAGAAGTTCCTGCCCATAGCAGAGATGCCTTGCCTGCCCGTCAGGGAGCCTGTATCGACATGCTTCAGCCTGGAGAGGTGAGGCTGGTAGGCTTTGTCGAAGAGGTTCTGGCAGGAGAAAGTGAGTTCGATGCAGTTGTGACCGAAGATATGCAAGTCCATGCCTGCAGAGAGGTTGAAGAGGGCATAACTGGGAGTAGCCGTCTCTGTGTTGTCAACAGCATAGAACTTGTTCTGCCGGAAGTTATATTCCATTCCAAAGGCAAGGAAGGTGCGACGGCAATGGTTCTTGGCGAAGTTAGGAAACTCGTATCGGATGTCGCTGGTCCACTTTGGAGCAGGCATCATGGGCAAGTTCTTCGCTTCGTCTGGCTGGTCGAGCTGTATGCCTCGAACATAACTGAAAGCATTCTCGAAGTGAAGGGGATTGATGGGATGCACATCGACAGAAACCTCGCCACCCATCAGCCTGGCATCGCCCTCTCGATATTGATAGGTTCGATAGCCGTCTGTCTCGTAGGGAAGGCGCGCCAAGAAGATGTAATCGTTAATCCAATTCGTGAAAAGTGACGCTTGCAGGCTGACGTAATGAGACGTGTAGTCGAATCCTAAATCAAGTTGGGTGCTCTTCTCTGCCTTTAGTTCTGGATTGCCTATCTCGTATTGGATACTGCCTTCATGCACGCCATTCGAGGAGAGCTCACTTACCGTGGGAGCTCGGAAACCTCGTGCCGCATTGAGGCGAAGGTTAATTCGGTCAGTCACGTTCCATACAACACCCAGACTCCCCGTAATGCCAGTAAAGTTCTTGCTCAAGGCTTCGAAACGCAATACGCCTTCTTCCATCAATGAGGTTGTCTTGAGATGCCGGTTATCGAAACGCGCTCCACCAGAGAAATGCCACTTCTGGTATTGCCATTCTGCTGTAGCAAAGACGCCAATATCTAAGAGATGATGGTCTGGAATCAAGTACTCCTCGCCCTGATTGATGTTCCTTTGCCACATACCACCAACGCCTGTCGCAATTTTCCAATCGTGGGGAAGCGAGTGGAGGTACTTGATGTCATAATTGACGGTGTGCAGCCTCATCGCTAATTCTGGCGTCTCTTCCTCTTCGAATTCTCTTCGATAGTTCTGCTGATAACCAATGACGGCCTTCAATGTTCCATCGCCAAAGTACCATGCATTATCGCTGATGGCTTTATAGTGAAGCACTTTTTGGAAGGGTGAAACGATGCTATAACTCTTCCCGTCAAAGTTGCTACCAACAAGTTCGCCTTCCGTGATGCCTGGTGTGAAACTGACTCTCGAAAAGCGAAGCCAGCTATGGCCCCATCCTCTATTAATACCAAGCATTCCTTGAATGTCTCGTTCCTTAAAGAATGAGCCAGGAACATAACCATCGACTTTGTTTTTGTAGCAATGAGCTGCCTTATCGAGGAAGTGCCAATTCCAAACGAAGCCTTTCGTATTGCCTGCGAAACCAACGCGATAGTCGTAGAGTCCGTTGTTGGTCTGGTATTGACTGCCTACCTTGACCTGCATCGTGCCTTCCTCCAAAGGATGTTCCGGATGCAGAATCATCACGCCTGCAATGGCGTCGCTGCCATACATCAAGGAGGCAGGACCTTTCAGAACCTCGACGGAATGGACGCCTTCTTCATCAACTTCAAGTCCGTGCTCATCGCCCCATTGCTGCCCTTCCTGACGAATTCCCTGGTCAACGACAACAACGCGATTGTAACCAAGACCACGAATGACAGGCTTCGAAATGCCTGCACCTGTACTTATCTGGGAAAGTCCTGGCAGATGTCCTACTGCATCAACAAGATTCGTGCCTATGGTATTATGCAATTGTTTGGGCGAGACGACCATGAAGGGCGATGCTGCATCCTTGAGTCGTTGAACACCTGCAATGCCTTGAACGGTCACTTCGCTCAGGATGGCTTCTTTCATCGGGTTGATACTGTCCTCCAGACAATCGCTGTGCTGGTGAATCTCTTGAGCTAACATAGGCGAAACAGCCAGCAAACTATATATATAATATAATAGAAATAGGCGTTTCATTTATGCTTTCATCCAATGAGTTTAAGTATCTGTTTTTCATTTGCATCTGGCAGAATCTTCTTAAACTGGCTGACGAGTCGTTCGAAGGAGGCTTCAGCAGAGCATTCACACTTGCAGACTTCCTTCCCATACAGCGACTCGGGGGTGTTCAGCAACGACCAGCCCCAGCCATATTCTTTGCCCCGCTTGTCGAGGGGATACACGAAATCCTCGGTGACAATATAGGTTGCCATCTCCAATTTGGTGATGTAACCGTCGAACTTCGACCGCATCCCCTTTCCATTAAAGCCGCAAGCAGCCCTCAACTCTCTGGTAATCAGGCTGCCTGTCGTCCTTAATGTGTCGAGAATGCTGCCCTCGATGGAGTCTAGGGAAGGGTGGGGGAACTTGCTCCTTCGGTAGTTGCAGAAGTCCGGCCACCATTCTTTGCTGATGAAGCCGGCCTTCTTGTTGAAAAACTTCCCGTAGAAGCAAGGCATCTCGGTCACTATCTGGCCTTTCCATTTCCAAAGCGGCCAGTCCCAACCTCCATCGGAGAAGACTACATAACGACAGTCCTCATCGACTATCTCTTCTGCCGAGAAGCCATAGACTCCGCTGTCGAGCAAGGGCAAGAAGCCAATCTCGTCAATCAGTTCCATTAGCTCAGCAGCAGAGCCGATGCGAGGAAAGTTTTTCATGAAACGAGCTTAATCTACTCTGCGCTAAACTGGTCTTTACCAACGCCACAAAGTGGGCATTCAAAATCTTCAGGAATCTCTTCCCAAGGTGTGCCGGGAGCAATGCCCTTTTCGGGTACTCCAACTTCGGGATCATACTCCCAACCGCATACTTCACATACGTACTTTGCCATAATTCTAACTGTTTAGAGGGTTTATAAAAATGTATGGTTCTCAATGCAAAGATACGAACTTTTATTTCGTCTCACAAATCTTACAGCCATAAAAAATCTTAAATTAAGAAATGTGGCATGGGTTCTCTTAAAACTTAACACGCTTAGTTGTCAAACTTAACGTGCCATGTTTGAAGATTCGACGTGCCAAGCTTGATGATTCGACGTGCTATGTTTGATGATTCGACGTGCCATGTTTGATGATTCGACGTGCTATGTTTGAAGATTCGACGTGCTACTTTTTTCATCCTGACGTAAACTTTTACTCATAAATGGTCATACTTTTGTGGATATATTGCGACACTTTAGATTCGTTATGCCATTATTTACTTGTTTTTTTTGCAATATTTTTCATTTTTATTGCTTAATTCACATCTATAAAAAAAATAATTTGTAACTTTACACCGCGAAATATATGGCAGAACATAATATAAGTTCCCCCAAAACGACGCCAGGGTTATCCACTGACGGCGGCGGAGCCGTGCGCGGAAGTAAGATGTAAGAAGGATCCGCGCATAAAAAGCGCGCCTTGGTGCTAGAGCATCCAAGAAGATGTAAGAAGTAAGATGTCAGAAATTGGAGATATAATTCAAACGAAGTGTATGGCTTTTGCTGACAGAATAATCAAACTAAACGACTACCTGCTGGAGCAAGCAAGTAAGAGGGAAGAGGTAAGAAGGAAGACACCCGCAGAGGCAAAACTCTTACATCTTCCGTCTTACCTCTTACATCACGAGTTCCCGTACACCTTCAATCGGTGGCGGCTTTAGCCAACCAACTATTGAGGTCGGGAACGAGCATCGGTGCAAATAATGCAGAAGCATGTAATGCCATCAGCAAGGCAGACTTTAAGAGTAAAAGCTTTATTGCTTTGAAGGAAGCCAGAGAAAGCCTTTATTGGTTAGATTTGCTACATCGAAATGCCTACCTGACAGATGCCCAATTTGAAAGCATATATGCAGATGCTGAAGAACTTGTAAAAGTACTAACGCATAGGTGCAAGAAGTTAGACGGAGTGGAATAACATCATCCATCAAACATCATCCATCAAGAAGGCCATCTACCATCTTCCATCTTCCATCTTCCCTCTTCCATCTAACTTCTTCCCTCTTCCCTCTTCCCTCTTACATCTTCCATCTACCCTCTTCCATCTACCATGACACCATCTTCCATCTTCCATCTTCCGTCTTCCATCAAATGGTACATCCTTTGGGTTCATCCTCGAACGGAGAAGTCGGTCCGCGACAACCTCATTCACAATGGCTTTGAGGCATTCGCAGCAACCCGGAAAGAGGTTCACACTTGGCGCAGAAAAGAACGCAGAATGGTGGAGAAAGTGATTATCCCCTCCGTAGTCTTCGTTCGAATGGAGAAGCAGGACCGAATTATCGTGGAACGCATGATGAACGTCTCCTGCCTGATGCGCGACCCAGCCAGAAAAGGAGCGAGAAGCAAGGGACAAGACGAATATGCCTGCATAAGCGAGGATGAGATCCACCTCTTCCGGCAAATGCTTGAACAGGAAGAAGCAGACGTTAACTTCACAACTACAGACTTCACTGTCGGAGAATATGTCCACATTAAAGACTTCCCAGAAGGCAACAATATAGCACAGATAGTCCGCATCTACAATGACAACAAGACCTACGTCGGACTGCGCGTCAGCTTCCTCGGTTGCGCCTATATGCAAGTGCCCCTAAACCGCATCATTAAGATAGATAAAAGTTAAAAGTTAATAGATAAAAGTTAAAAGTTAATAGATAAAAGTTAATAGATGAGAGACAGAAATTAAAAGATAGTAGTTGGGGGTATGGCAGTTAATAGTATTGTTGGAGAGAAGAGTCTTGCTTTTGGGAAGCGGATTGCGAAATGCTATCGTCATCTTAATGATAAGAAGAAAGAAGTTGTGATGTCTAAGCAGCTTTTGCGTTCAGGCACAAGTATTGGTGCTAATGTGCGTGAGGGCCTTTATGCACAAAGTCGTAAAGATTTTATCAGTAAGCTTAATATCGCCTTGAAAGAGGCAGGAGAGACAGACTACTGGCTTAATCTGATTCATTCGGCAGAATACTTCACAGACCAAGAATTTGACTCGCTCAAAGCTGATAACGATGAGTTGATAAAAATGCTCGTCTCTATTATTAAATCGACAAAAGATAACACCGAAGTGAAATAGATCCCAACTTTTATCTTTTATCTTTTATCTATTAACTATTATCTATTAACTATCAAAATGCTCTACGACCACATTCATAACATCAGTACATACGCAAGCCTCTCGCCCGACATCTTGGTTGGACTCGAGTTCCTTCGCGACGCCAAACCCGACATAGCCAACGGTGTCTATCAGCTCAACCCACACGTCAAGGCCATCGTCTCCGAGTACGAGACAAAGCCTCAGAACCCGAACGGCTACGAAGCACATCGTCAGTACATAGACATACAATGCACCCTGCAGGGGCAGGAACGTGTAGCATGTCTCCCCATAGAGAAACTTACCGAGACAAAGCCCTACAGCGAGGACGGTGATTGTGCGCTATACTCCGCAGATACCACCTGTCAGCCACTGGAGATGACCATCGGAGCCGGCTACTTCGCCATCTTCTTCCCCCAAGACGGCCACATGCCCGGCCTCAGTGCCCCATCCCCCTCACCCGTCAAGAAAGTCGTCGTAAAAGTTAAGCTATGGTAACGGTTAACGTTTAACGGTTAAAGTTTAAAGACAAGTGCACTGAAGCACCAGAACCAGACAGCAGCCCCTTAATCGTTACAAAACCCTTTAACCGTCAACCAACATGTTAACGGTTAACGTTTAACGGTTAAAGTTTAAAGACAAGTGCACTGAAGCACCAGAACCAGACAGCGGCCCTTTAAATGTTCCAAAACCCTTTAACCGTTAACCTTTAACCGTTAACCTTTAATCGTTACCCATTAACCGTTACAAAAAAAAGCCATGTTCAGTTTCGAAAGCCTAAGAGTATATAAGGCGGCGAGGCAATTGGTGAAGGATGTTTACCTCTTGCAGAACCTGTTTCCTAAAGAGGAGCGTTATGCATTGGGTGACCAGATTCGACGAGCAGCAACCTCGATAACGTCGAACCTTGCAGAGGGTAGCGGACGTCAGTCAGTCAAGGAGAAGATACACTTCATAGAGATAGCCTTTGGCTCAATGACCGAAGTTTTCTGTGAGTTGCAGACTGCATGCGACCTTCAATACATAAAAGAAGAACAACTCGACGCTTTGCGTCCTCAGTTCACCGACATAGCTAAAATGCTCTCCGGCTTAAGAAACAGACTTCAACAACGACTTGACGATGCAAAGGATAACGGTTAACCTTTAACGGTTACAAAAAGCGTCTTTAACCGTTAACCAACATGATAACGTTTAACGTTTAACGGTTAAAGTTTAAAGACAAATGCACTGAAGCACCAGAACCAGGCAGCAGC
>OCVV011215598.1_pt1 | contig 12911 bp, 12 predicted proteins | sample 1539721 | NCBI WGS metagenome assembly OCVV01 (sample SAMN02144230, study PRJEB22623) | gut metagenome | biome: sheep rumen | host: Ovis aries | place: New Zealand
CGTCACCCGCTGCAGCCTATATGAGCAGTATACTACCGAGGAAGCCCTGAAAGTGGCGGCAGAAAGCTACGGTGGCCTTACCGAGTCACCTTTCCTGTTACCACGTTGATTGTGATATCATCAGCCTCGTTCCTACTGGACGGCATCCCTCAACTTCTCCCATATCTTCACCATGGCAAATGTATCGAGGCCACAGTATTCGAGCAGTGCCTTACGGGTATGGAGCTGTTCATCTGGTTCCATCTTCTGTATCAGCGGGAAAACAGTCATCGCCTGAGAGCCGTTCTGCACACCTCCTGTCAGGTTGTGATAATCCAACGAGGGGTCATCAGGAAACAAGGCTGGCAGCACCACTTTGACAGAGAACGATCCCTTCATCGACGGCAGATAGTAAGCCCCCTGTTGGAATGGTATCAGTAGGTCTTCTATATAATCCTTGATGTTCAGCAGATGCTCTGCAAGGTCGGGAAATGCCTCTGCCATCTCCTTGATGCGTGTACACTCAAAAGCCTTGTTATAAGCCAGCGTGCACACATTCATCGGGATATCTTTGCACAGCTGCTCTGCCAGCGGCCTCATCGTATCCGTACCCGATATGCCAAGATGCTCCTTATGTATCAGTTCCCCACCCTCGCGCTCGATGATATGCAAAGAGTACTGGAATGGTATCTGCTGGTATGGCTTCTTGCCATCAAACGGAGGAATGGCTGGTTGCATCGTCTCGAAATCCAGAAAATAGAGCGGATAGGTCAGCTTATCCAGAAACGCCTTGATCACAGCCTTATCGATATGAGGTTCTCCACTTAAGGTACTCTCCACCTGAATGCGACGTACAGGCGTTAACTTCTCGTTTTTAATCTCCTCAAACGTCAACACGCCTTGACGGTAATACTTCAGTTTATCCGAAAAACGCAAGCGGTATAGTTCAAATACACTGGGCGATGGCAGTTGACGCGAACAGTAATTATAGTAACCACAGTCGTAAGGCTTCTTACATCCTTCCCAAAGTTCCATCTCTGGCTCTTCCTCCTGTTGCAACACCTTTCTGGCAGCTGCCTGGACATTCTCCACCTTATCATATTCGTTGGCCAACATGTCGCCCATGTCGTTGATCACGAAAAGACTCTGAAGGTCAAGTTCTCCTTGTCGTACATAGTCAGAATTCAAACAAACCAGATAAACACCAGTCACATGGACACCACACTTGGTGAGCACCCATTTCTGGTAAGCCACATCAGGCAGATACTTATCCAACTTGGCCGGATTGCCATTAAACTCAGGAAAACTGGTACTCTTCACCTCGTAGATAGCCCAGCCATCGGTGGTCTTATGCAGGATATCGACAGCGCAGTAGTTGCCATCATAACTAAAAGCAGCCTCACAGATATTCTCTGTACCCTCTGCCATCAGCCGCCCAGTCTTTTCGAGCATCGCCTGCAGGTCCAGACTGCCGTCAGCCCGTTTGGTAGTCACATCCACATAGTCACCTAACACGCCACGAGCCAGCTCCCCCACCTCGGCACCATTCTCAAACCTCGCCTCGCTTGTAGGGTCGATTTCTTCCTCCTCAGGCTTATATACACTCATCCACAAGCACTTGGGGCACTGACAATACTTAGCGTACTTCGACTTTGATAGCTGTTTCATCTTACTTCTCGTTTAAATAGTTTTCAATAATTTCTGATTTGAGTGCCCTTTGCACCACTTCACGTGTAAATGGACAGCCATCCACATACTCTATAGGATAGGCATTCGACATTTCCAACAGTCCTTTATACAATTCGCGCACCACATCCTTACAGCGTGCTATCCCAATAAAAGGCAAACACTCCTTACTGATTGTTTTGCCAGGTGTTACCATGATGTCGACCATGGTGCCATCTTTCTTCAGTTCTATCTTTGTAGGGAACTCTTGCTCACCCAGTTCAATAACTGTCCTTGGATGTTTTACGATCCTCTCCAGGTTGGTGCGGATGTAGCTCCACTCAATACTCAAGTCGCTGATGGCATCTACCAGATACATCGTACCCAAACTTATCCTATATTCGATGCTTTTCCAATCGTTGCTATTGTTGTGCAAGTAGTTGAAAGCAAACATCTGCGGCTCCAGGTTCTCGATATTCAAGCGATCACCATCAACCTGATCGTACGACTGTTTACATAAGTCCAAACGCTCCTGCATATGATCGCGTAACCACGCTGGCGATTTTACCACGAGTCGGTCGCCATAGAACATCAGTTCCTGTATCAGTTCGTAGTTTATCATCACATCCAGCGAAACCTTGATGTTTCTTTCGCCCTCTATCTCAAGCTTTTGCGTTTCGTTGATGGGATACGAGTAAAGATAAGGATAAAGTGAGAGATCTGCCCACAGTTCGATATGCTCCACTGTCGTTTCTGGCGGAACTGTCACACCCACCAGATGCTTGAAATACTGCTTGAACGATGGCTTGGTGGGCTTATATTTCACCCCTTTATTCGCCTTTACTGCACTCATGCATATCAGCGGATATGCCTCTATCTTATCGCTACCTTCCTGCTGCGCCATCAGATACCAACGGCGCCAATACTGCTTCAGATAATAGGGGTGCAGAGTTATCGTTTCTGCATCGCGGAAGTCCTTTCTATATTCCACGTCAACCACCTGTCGATTGCGTATAGCCTTGAATAGCGGCATCAGGAATTCCGCATCCCATACCGTTCCGCCCTCAAAGCTGGCTATCTCCTTTTGTTTGCTCATGATGTTCTGATCCAGGCGAGTCAGCATCTGGTCTATCCAGCCAAACTCCGACATGCCCTTGAAGCCCTGCAACAAGTTTCTTACCTCCTGCAGCTTTTCAATCTCATTCTCAGTAAGTTCACGATTATAGATTGAATCAAAGCCATCACGATAGCGGTAATAACGCTTCTTGTGTCTGTCTTCCCAAACTATACCCTCTTGGCCAAACACTTTGAAGAACTTAGCGTTCATCTCGGCGATATCCTGGCTAAAGGTAGTTCTCGACTGGATAGGCAGCATACCTCTATCCTCCAGTTTTCTGTTTACGATAGCCATCAACTGTTCGCGCGTGTATTCACGCCCAGTACCAAAGCACTGGTCGTAAATCATTTCTCGCATTGCGTAATCCTTAGTATTTGCCATAGCCTTCGCGTTTGAATTTTATATTCAAGTGCAAAGATACAAATTATCTGTTCACTTAAAGCGAACAGATAATTATTTTTCTACATTGTATTATACACTTTCTTGAATTCATCAACGGTATAAGTCTTGCCATCTTTGCACGACATGGCACAAGCCTTGGGGAATGTGCACCAGCGTTTCAACTTAATATTGACCAGAAGAGCCTTTTGTCCCTCAATCTGATCTACGCAAGTAAATCCTTTATCGGCAAGATATTGAATAAACTCGTCCACTTCTTGCTTGTCCTTGCATTTTACAGCATAAGGGAGAATACATCTTCCCTTACCCTCGTAATTTTCATCCAGTTCTTTGTAATAAACATCTTCCCACATAAGCCTAATTACCGTCTTCTACACCAACTTGCCAGGTATCTCAGTAGAGGATACGTTTCGATGGTAGCATCATTCGCATAATACACTTTCTTAACACCAACTTTGGTTATTGTTATATCATAGCTATTCCCATCGAGCACCTCAAAACCAGATTCATTAGGAATTTCATCCTTCGATAGTATTTTATTGATAGCACTCTCTGTGAAAGCGTTCAACACACGCTTAGGTATAGGTGGCAGATTCTTCTGATTACCCATAATGTCTTCACATTTTGCCTTATAGCTCTTTTCTTTCTCATCCAAAGTCAAGACTACAACCACGCCGTTTGCAGGGAAACGGCGTGGTGTAACAGAGAACTTTAATTTTATCTTTTCCATATGTTTCGATGCCGATTTCGGGGATCTTACAATTACTTACTTTTCACTAAGTTTCTTTCCAATGCTAAACACTATATGTCTCACATCTATCTCAGTACCATCCAACAAGATGGCTGTTCTAACAGAATCATCGTTCTCATCATCTGTAAGAGCATCATAGAAAATCTGAGGATCTTCCTTCAACTCATATTCTGCACACTTATAGTTTTCTTGTAGCACAACAGTCTTAAACGATTTCAATTCGTCAGAATCTTTATTGACGAATAATATGTCAGTCATGCCTGGAACTTCGTTAAAGTCAATACTTTCCATCACCATATTATCAATATCATCTATGGTTCCATCCATCACAGGAAGTACAAGTTTTCCATCTTCCATATGGATATTCAGAAATGTTGCTTTTACAGCTGGAGGAAGATTATTCTCATCCAAATCATAATCGAAGAGGTTCAATTTTCCTTTCACATCGGTTATTGGTTCTTTAAATAACCATGCATCTTCAAGTTTCCACTTTATTTGATCAGGGCCACCGTCCCATATAGAATCTGTCATACCTTCCTCAAATCCAGTAACTGTAACATAGCCAATAATTGCACTTGTGGGAAATTGCTTCAATGGCGCCAAGTTTCCCATCATAATGTGATTCATAATAGTAGCCTCCCATTCATACGGAATGGTATCAAAGAAGTTTCTTGTTACTTTCTTCGAACTGGCGTGAATCAGAATTCTACCAGGAACCTGGGCTGCTTTCCAAGTTCTGTTCTCTACATCTTTAATGCCTGCGCAAATAAGAGTTGCCCATGGCTGCTGTACTGATAATACTTTCATAATGCTTTTGGTTTAAGTTATTATTTATTGTTATCTACATAAGGAATATGTTTTGCTCTTTGATAAACATAGTTGATGGCCTTCTTCAACACATCTGCGTCATTGCTCATCAAGTCAGCAAACACCTCATCGTTATCTGGTACATACTTAACTATCTTACCATGATACATCATATTGAAATATAATCCACAAGGATCATACACTGGGCGGAATGTGCCAAGATAGCAGGCAAACTCAAATGTTACTTCACCGTTTGCCATCACAATACGCTTGCGTGAGAACACTTGTCCATTAGCAGTTGAAATTTCCAGACCAAGAACCTTCTCAAAGTCAATAATGTTATTCTTTTCCATATCTTTTGAATTTATATTTTCTGCGAAGGTAGTGCTTTTCTGTTCAGCCAAAACGAACAGACAAAAAAATCAACTCTTATTCAAAACTTCTAGGATTAATCCCAAATGATATTCCACTATACCGTTATTGTATGTGGTATCCTTTACCTGGACTAAAGCACTCTCTCTATCTTTATGATAGCCAACAAAAAAGCGAATAGCATCATATCTACGCAAATAGCGCTTACCATCGGATTCATCCAGATAGGTATATTTGTTGAGCGTCGTTTGCTTCAACTGACGATATTCGATATTCTTCGTCCCTCGCATAATCTCATCAAAATACATTTTCTTGATGTTGAGTGTCAGGACTTTCATTCCAGTAGTATCAAAAGTAGATTTCTCTTTGACGATTTGTTTTTCCAAGCATTCGAGTTTTGGATTATAAGTATATCCTACAATACTGCCATCCATGATTTTCTGGATAATAACATCCACAACAGGTAGCGGAACCATAAACCATTCCTGAGGCTGATGCTCCACACCATTATCATCAAATACGGATACTTGAAACTGAACAGGCTTCAAAAGTTGATGTATCAAGTCTTCAAACTTCTGCGAATTCATGTTGACCACCTTATAACTGGCCTGAATCTTCACAGGCGCCATCAGATAAGTAGGCTCATTCTCTGCATTTGCAATTCGCTGCTCTACGCTATTTGTAGAGAATCCAATCTTATACAGATGTTTTACATCTTTAATAGCAGGATCCTGCGATAGTGAACTTAGTACATAGATATAACCTGTTACATTGTCTTCTGAAGTTATCTCAGAACTAACAAAGAATCTTTTATCCGACTCTCTTTGCAGTTCTGTGACAGCATACCCATCGCCAACAACCCCCTTTCGCAGTGTCTGCAATAAGATATCCGATTCTGTACCATTCTCATAGATGCAACGAGTTCTTGCATCAGGTAGGAAGTTGCTACTCTTTTTCAATTCACCGATTTTCTCCAGCAAAAGCATCTGCCCACCTACAAAATAGTAACGACCTTCTGAGAGCGTTGCCGTTTTGGTTATCTTCACCAAAGAACGAAGACCTTGCTTCAGTTCACGGTGCACCTTCGCAAACAACGGTTTGTAGTCATCAAAGTTCTCGCAGAGTTTATGCTGAGCTACATAGTCAGCTTTCTTCTTTGCTATCACTCTGCGCATATCCTGAGGTATATCGAAAAGACTATTTTCTTCCTCACCTACAGTCAACAATGGATCGTCAAACAGAGCCTCCAGTTCTTTATCTATGTCCATAATCCCTTTTCCTTTAGTGTCGTCAATGATGCATACATTAGTTTCTCTTTCAAGCCACCATCCTTTTGTGGTTCACGCCCATTTTGGGCTATCCACTCCTTTATCTCGGAAATCTTCTGCGTGATCCTATCATCAGCAGTTACTGGTTTTGCAAAAGGACGTGCATCATCCAGCAATGGATCATTCAGAATCTCCAAGAGTTCCTTTTTGATATCTCTAACAATCATGCTCATACTTCTATTCTCCTATTTCAAGTCCGCTCAATTGACGGCGTTTCTGATTTAAAATCTTAGCGAATGCCACGCCCAACTCCCTTACTTTGGGGTCTGGGTCATCCACCGACGGCAACTTGCCATCATGTGATGCCACATACTCTTTCAATGGACCTTTAAACAGGATGATGGCCTGCTCTAAAGTCATATCATATTTCTGTTCAGCAATAGTGTCTTGAATCAGTTTCAGCGTCTTGGCATCTACCGACTTTGATATAACTTCGTATGCACGCTGGAAGGGGTTTATTGTATCAATCAGATTGATGCTCAGCTTATCGATATTGATAAACCTGTTAGCAATCTTTATAAGTCTATTACCTTCACTTGGCTGCTCTTCGTCATTGCCATTCGGCATCGATGATATAGGCTCACCTTTCTCGTTGACGATATCATTGCCTTTAACGATAGTGTCAAGAAGCAAACGCTGGCGCACTTCTTCTATCTCGCCATCTGTCAAATCAGGATAGCGTTCACGAATCACTTTGGGTATCAGATGCTGGGTGATGGTTTCTGCTGTGGTAGAACCGCTTAGCGCCTTTACAACCATATCGTCTTGCAGTACAGCAGCCTTCAAATCATCGAGCTGACTCTCAACAATTGTCTTAGTCTTTTCACTCGACAATGGTTTCAGTCCCTCTACCACAATAGTATGTGTCAGATCGCCTTTCCCTTCATCGCCTTCTTTCTCGGTCTTAAACTTCCAACTGGGTGCCATCACCTGCTCCATCAGTAGCGATGCGGTAATAGCTTTCAAGAAATCATTAACAGCTACTTTCACCTCTGCCTGTTCGGCATCCGGCATGGCTATCAGATTAACAAAGCGGGCCGTTTCCTTTCCTTCGCAATCTCGTGTACATCTACCTATAATCTGGATCACCTCTGTGAGCGAACCACGAACGCCAACCGTCAAACACATCTCGCACCATTGCCAGTCGAATCCTTCCTTGGCTGTTCCAAGGGCTATAATAATGTCAACATCGTCGCGATGCCTGATATTTTGCAGATAGCCCTGCACCATATTACGCTCCTTTTGATCGTCTTCCACAAGGTCGGCCACCTTCAATAGTCTGCCATCAGCAGTCCTTACATGATAGATACCTGTATTATAATCTTTCGACTCTATGGTGCCTATCACCTTCATGATTTCATTAGTTTCAGTATATTTACCAAGCCCAGTTGAAGCGCGCTGATTTACACTGGGGATATGGATAATGGTTTTCTTGGTGGTGTCGAGTACCTCGCCTATACGGTCCAGATACGCCCCCTGATAAAAGTGATAACCCAAAATCAGATTCTTCAGATACTTGTAGCCATTCAGCTGCTGATAGTAATTATATGTCACGGGATAAAATCTGGCTTCATCCTCAGCACGCAGCACAGGCACACCGTCACCTCTAAAGTAGCTTCCTGTCATAGCCACGATATGTCCAGTAGAGTTGTTCATCACACGGCGAACCGCATCACCCAGATTGGAATTGGCATCAGCACTGGTATGGTGAAACTCGTCTATGGCCAATAGTGTGTCGTTGAAAGCCTCATCTTCCAGCTCCTTCATGCCATTTCGCAATGTAGCATGCGCACACACCAGAATCTTTGCATTCTTCTGACGGAAGAACTCAATAAAGCGTCCCTTCTTATCCTGCTCGTTCTTAACATCCGTCAAGTTAAAATACGCAGGCACCACCCAGTTAGCAAAGAAACCGCCAATCATCAGATTGGTATTCTTGAATGAGCGACCAATACTCTTTTCAGGCACAGCCACCACCACTTTCTTGATACCTTGATGCTCTAACTTATCTAGTGCGATAAACATCAGTGCACGACTCTTACCTGAAGCAGGAGGTGCCTTGATCAACAAGAAACGCTTAGCTCGATGCTCATAGGCCATTGCCTGCATCTCGCGCATACCTAAAGTATTTACGGCTGTAGCCGCACCTGTTTGCTGATACTTAATATCAACAATGTTGTTTTCAGTTTTTTGCATGTCAGAATATCTCTTTCTTACAGCGCTTTACTTCAAAAGATATTCTCTACGTTGATTCTGTCTGCGGCCAAGCTTAAGAGACGTTTAGAAATCTTAGTTGTTCTATTGCGCTATTATTATTTAATCCGTTTCTTTAAGTTTTCTGGCTTCATCTTCATGTCCCATATATCTACAATACGAACCGTATCGGATGAGGGCATATAAACATAAATTATTTTAAACCTCTTCATGATGATAGCCGAACGGTAGATATGAACCCTTGCTATCCAAGGCTCTGGTGTGTACGACTCGGGATGATTTCGTAATCTATGCTCAATAACATTCATCTGTCTATACCAGCGCAAGGCTGTTGTCTCGCCAAACTCTAAACGCGCAAATACGATATGTTCACGAAATGAAACTCGCGCCTTTTTATTCCACCTTATCGTAGCCATGGAAACTCTTTTCTCAGCTCTAGATCAAATTCTTCTGCTGTGACCCAATCACTCTCATCACCCTGTTCTGCTCTATCCAGTTCAGCCTCAATCTCAGCCATTCTGGCCTCAAATTCATTTGCATCTTCTGTGTAGAAGCCAAGTTTTCCAACAGGAATCTGTGACATATCGTCATCAACTTCTGCAAAGGCATTGGTATATCCGCTACCTGTTGCAAGATAATTATCTGCTACAGGTTCACTGCACATTCCTATGCTCTCGTCTTCGTCAAATCTAGGATATCTTTTTTCTTCCATGACTAATGTTTATTTAGACGGGGCAAAGATAAGCATTATTTTGATTACATCCAAATCTTTTGCTATTTTTTTGCAGTCATCTTTTCATAGAGTTTAAAGAGGCATTCCAGGCGGGATTCGTCTGAGGCGAAGGGGTATCCTGGATAGCAACTCTCCACGATATCATCCAGCTTTGCATGGGCCTCACGCAAATCCTGTGGCATCTTGTCTGGGTCGTAAAGTTCTGCCAAGTTTTTCTCTGGGTAATACTCACGAGTAATCAGTACATTCTCAGCTGCTTTCTCTATCTCCTTTTTCTTATCTTCAGAGATTTTGGGGAAGGGAAATGAGTTATAGACTAGTGAAGAATAGCGATAACGTGTTTCCAATTTTCCGCCAACGGTGCTAAGCCAAACGACATGAATATGAGTGCACAATATCCCCATAATAAATGTATTTGCATCATATATTGCTTGCGCAGCATCTGATATGATGGTTTCTTTTGTTAGCAATCCTACAGGAACATAATATCGTCTTTCAGACGTAACACGAGGTACAATTATTGAATCAGTTTCCTTATGAGCCCTCTGTTTAAACAGATATGGTCTATCTGCATATAGAACTGTACTCTCGGCTTTACTTTCGAGCCTAAAATCACGTACTTTATTCAATCTTTCTTTTATGGGGGGAATTGAAAATGCAAAATCTACATCACTGTCTTTTATCCATAAGCAATAACGTATTTCACCATACAAAAAACTATCCGCCCCGTGATACTTTTTAATAATTTGCTCTGCTTGCGGATAATCGCGAATAATTGCATCCCTTTCTTCCTTTTCTAAAATCAAAAAGCCCCCATCTGTTGGCTTATTACCGAAAACCATTTCTGGCAACCCAGATATTGAACCATTTGTTCTACCAATTATTATATTTGGAGCATCTAAAAGGTAAGCGTTGATCGTTTTGCATTGAGCACACTGATTATTAGAATTGAATAATAGTTTCAAATTACTACTACGCGTGGAAAGACCTATTATCACAACCATGACTGTTGCATTATACTTTGCATTATTAGTCCATTTGAATGATTGATACGCAAAGTTTATTTCAACACCCTTGTCAAATACATTGGGCCAAAGTAAAGCAACAGAATCCCCTTGGCAAATCGAGTTTGTACTCACAAAGGCACACTTAGCTTTACTACCTTTTATATAAAGTGTACCAAGATAGAACCAATTGGCAATATAATCAAGATTTTTATAATTTTGAAACCTTCCACAAACATGTTCCAAATCTGCCTTTTGTTCTTCATTTTGCATACTACTCCCCAAATATGGCGGATTACCAAAGATATATACCTCTTCTTCTTTCGTATGCGGACAAACCTCGTTCCAATCGATGCGGCAGGCGTTGCCACATACGATTTGGGTAATATTCTTCAATGGCAGGGCTTTGGTATTAACACCAAAGTTTTCATTCAGTTTTGTGTTCATCTGATGCTCAGCTAACCACAACGACAGCATCGCTACCTCATGGGGGAAGTCAAGCAACTCAATACCATAAAACTGATCGAGCGTAATCACACTCGCATCCACAAACATCGACTGCGTATCGCCTTGGCACTTCTGCTGCAACGCCAGAATATCCATTTCTAAGAATCGCAGACATTTATAGGTGATAATTAAGAAATTTCCACTACCACAAGCTGGGTCAAAGAATTTCATTTTTCTCATACGAGCCAACAACGTCTGGCATTTTTTTGAGATAGGACGACAACCAGCATAGAACTCCGATTCCTTAATGGCCCCAATCTTCTTCATCTGCAGCAACTGCTCGTACTCCTCGTTCAGTTTGTTATACTCGCCTCGCAGCTCGTCCAAAAACAGCGGATTGATCACCTTCATGATGTTTGGCACGCTGGTGTAGTGCATGCCCTGGTTGGCGCGCTCTTCTGGGTTTACCACTGCCTGGATCATCGAACCAAAAATATCGGGATTGATATCCTTCCAGTTCAGTTCACCACATTCAATGATAATACGGCGTGCTCTGGCACCCATCTTTGGAATCTGGATATGCTTAGAAAACAAACCACCATTTACATACGGGAACTGCTTGATGATGCTGGGCGTATCAGCCTTTCGGAGCGACACGTCCATGATATTAAAACTCCAGTCCAGATAGTCAGAGATATCAGAACCATCCTCCTTGGTATATCGCTGGATAGACGATGTAAACAGATTCTCCTCAAAGATACCCGTATCCTCAGCAAAGAAACAGAACAACAATCGACTGATAAATATATTCAGATCATGCAAATCGTCGTTACTGCGGAACTCATTATACGAGCGCAATTCATCGTGCAACTTGGCCAACTTCTCTGCCGCTTTGATATCGGCGGGGCTCTCCTCTACATAGTGTACACGCTCTACATCCATCAGCGGATAGAAAAAAGCGAAATCGCTTGGCAGACGCTCCAACTGGTTTTCATAAGTATCATTCTCTCGCAGGTCGTAAGCCAGAATCGTCTTACCATCGCTCACAGCCACAATCTTCGGTGCAGCCTTGATAACCGTCACATTTGTTTTCAGCATTTCAAGCTGGTCGGTCAACGAGAACATACTTGCTGACTGATAACAGAACAAACCTTTGATGAGCAAGCCATCAAAGGTTTTCAATACACCCTTACCTTCTTTGTAACGTACGATATCACGTTCGCTTTTGCCAAAGGAGTGGAGCAAAGCATAGCCCACTTCGCTGGCAAGTACTCCATTACCAAACGAATCAACCAATCGCTGCTCTATCTCCCTATAGCCAAGTTGCAGTTTCTTTGCCATAGTTGTTGATATTGAAAAAGAAAAGCGAACGTGATTCGTTCAGAAACGTGAGACACCAGCCAAGCGCATGAAAAAACGTGGGACAGTTTATACTTATCCAACGTCTCAGGCGCTTGGCCGGTGCCCATTCCAATAGATAAGATAAACGCCCACGCCTATAGCGTGAGCATTCACTCTTTATCAAATTGGAATCGTCTGTTTCGCGGCCAAGCTTAAGAGACGTTTTGAATAAAAAGCGTACGCTTCAATATTAATTTACCCTCAAAAATCATACCGGCGCCTCCGCTGAGGCTCTGCTTCAGGAGGTTATGGGAACCTCAATTCTGCCGTGGCAGCGCCGTGTTACGACGATTAGCCAGTACTTGCCTGCAAAAATACAAAAAAGTTTTGGATAATAAGGCATGGTTTGGGGGATTTTCTCAAAAAAAGCAGAATTTATATAATTATCGCGGACGATACAATGTTAAACATCTATAATTTTTCATTTAAATCGCTTGCGATATAAGATATTCTTCGTATCTTTGCACCGTCAAAAAAAAGACATGAGTACAAATTTAGAATAATAATAAATATAAATATAAGTATGAGTAAGATTTATGATTTCAAGGCTCTCACGAGCAGAGGTAAGGAGATTGACTTCTCTGAGTTTGAAGGTAAGGTGCTACTGATTGTCAACACAGCCAGCAAGTGTGGTTTCACCCCTCAGTTTGCCGGACTTGAGGAGCTGAACAAGAAATATAAGGACCAGGGACTG
>OCVV010832899.1_pt1 | contig 12906 bp, 1 predicted proteins | sample 1539721 | NCBI WGS metagenome assembly OCVV01 (sample SAMN02144230, study PRJEB22623) | gut metagenome | biome: sheep rumen | host: Ovis aries | place: New Zealand
ATTTTAAAATTTTAAGTGATTATAATTTTATGAAATTTAATAAATTATAAAATTTATTAATAAATTTTATTTTATATAATAATAAATAATAAAATTAATTTTATCTTTTTTTGAAAATACATATTTTAATTCATATATTTTTAAAAGCATTATTTTATTTATATAATGGGCATCAAACCTAAAGCAAAAAGCAATAGCCTAATTAATTTTATATCAAGTAAAAGAAGTTATAGCTCTGTGAGAATAGGAAATAAAATAGTTTATTTTTTTATAAAGCTTCTAATTATTACTAATTCATTATTTCCTATTATATCAGATCTAAGTATTGAAATAAATGTTGACTTCAAAAATAATGATTATATAAGTATAATAAATACTAAATATATAGGATATCCTTCAAATTTAAATATAGAAAATGATAAAATAGAATATAAATATGAGTACAATGATTATTTATGTATGAAAAAAATTTGTACAAATAATTTAATTGATTACAAAATTAAACTAGTTTGGAAATCTGAAATTTCATCCAATATAATAACAGAAGATGAAAATACGGACCAAAATCTTGACAGTCCTGAATCAAGTGTAATTGAAGATCAATCAGATCTATCTAATACAATAATTAAAGGAGAAATAAATCAAGAAGGTATAATTTTTATTGAGCCTAGTGAAACTGTAAATATTATTCCAAATAATTTTTCTTTGAATGCATTTGAAATGTTTAAAGATTGCAACAAACTTAAGACTATAGATTTCAGAGGTTTTAATACTACTATAATAAATAATATGTCTTATATGTTTTATAATTGTGAATCATTAACTGAAATAAAATATTTTTCTCCAATAAATGTCCAAGATATGTCCTATTCATTTACTAAATGTAAATTATTAACCAATATAAATTTTATATTTCCTGACTCAATAATAAACAATCAGGTAACAAATATGAAACATATGTTTTCTCATTGTGAGAAATTAACCTCAATAAATTTAGAAAACATAAATACTGCAAATGTTGAAGATATGAATTCGATGTTTTCAGGTTGTTATAATTTAGAAACAATTAATTTCGGTCACAATTTCGATACTTCTTCTGTTAATGATATGGGAGAAATGTTTAAAGAATGTAAGTCTTTAACAAGTTTAGATTTTAGTAAAATTAATTTTAATGCTGAGAAAGTAATAAATATGGGTTCAATGTTTGGTGGTTGTAGTGCTTTAAATTATTTAAATTTAAAAAATTTAAATGGTATTTCTTTGGATAATATTGATAATATGTTTAATGGATGTACTAATTTATCTTCTTTGAATTTAGAAAATTTTAATATTCCAAAAATTAAAAACATAAGTTATTTATTTTCTGGATGTTATTCTTTAATCGAATTAAATTTAGCACATATAAATACTACAAGTGTTGAATATATGGAATATTTATTTAAAGAATGTAATAATTTACCATCTTTGGATTTATCTGATTTTGATACATCTAATGCTATTTCTATGAGAGGTATGTTTTCTCGCTGTTCCAAATTAGCATCATTGAATTTAAATAATTTTGATACACAAGAAGTAGAAACTATGTCTTGTATGTTTAGTGGTTGTAATTCATTACAAAGTTTATTAATTACAAATTTTGACACAACTAAAGTTAAAAATATGTCCTTTATGTTTAATGATTGTAGAAATTTAGAGAGTATTGAACTATCAAATTTTAATACTGGCAATGTAGAGTCTATGTCAAATATGTTTTGTAATTGTCGTTCATTAGATAATATAGATATTTCAAATTTTAATACTTTTCAAGTTAAAAAAATGAATAATATGTTTTATGCTTGCGATAAATTAATAACTATTGATTTATCAAATTTTAATACAGTTAATGTCGAAGATATGTCGGGTATGTTTTGCAATTGCAAAAATATAATAGGTTTAAATTTACTAAATTTCAAAACACCAAATGTAAAAAACATGAGTAGCATGTTTCGAAATTGTTATGAATTAACTGAATTAAAAATAGAAAATTTCGATGTGAGAAAAGTTACAGACATGAGTTATATGTTTAGTAAATGCAAAAAAATTGAATCATTGAATTTAAGTCATTTCTATACAAATAACTGTGAAACAATGAAAGAAATGTTTTATTCATGTTATTCTTTGGAAGAATTAGATTTATCTAATTTTATCACGACAAATATAAATGATTTTGGCGGAATGTTTTATAATTGTTTTAATTTAGTAAATTTAACTATGCCTATTAATATGGGAAATAGTAATAAAAAATTTAATTTGAGTTATATGTTTTATAATTGTTGTTCATTAAATTCTTTAAATTTAGCTAATTTCCAAACTAAAGATATTAGTAACATGGAATATATGTTTTATAATTGCTCAAAATTAACTGAATTAAATTTGAATAAAATTAATGCATCAAGTGTTACTAATATGGAATATATGTTTTATAATTGCTCAAAATTAATTAATATTTATATTCCAAAAATTCAAGTTTCAAAAGCAATAAATATGACAAATATGTTTTATAATTGTTCTCAATTAAAATCTTTAGAATTATATAATAATTATGATTGTTCTAAAGTTGGAGATATGTCTTATATGTTTTATAATTGTAATAATTTAATAAATATAAATACTAATTTCCAATCAAATAAACATCAAGAAAAAAATATGAGTTATATGTTTACTAATTGTTATTCTTTACAAAATTTAAGTTTTGATACAAGCAGTGAATTTCATATTAACAGTATGGATAATATTTTTGAAAATTGTAAGTCATTAACAACATTAAATTTAGAAAAATTTAAAACCTCATCTGTTACTAATATGACAAAAGTATTTTACAATTGTTATAATTTAAAAAACTTAACACAATATTTTGATACAAAAAAAGTTATAAATATGAATTCAATGTTTTATAATTGCAAAAATTTATCTTCCATAAATCTTCAAGGTTTCGATACTTCTTCTGTTACTGATATGGCTGAAATTTTTACAAATTGTGAATCTTTGATTTCTTTAGATTTATCCGAATTTAATACTAATTTAATTTCAGATATGAGAAATATGTTTGCGAATTGTATATCATTAACTAATATTTATGTATCAAATAATTTTAAAACAAATTCTGTAACAAATATGAGTTCGATGTTTTATAATTGTGAAAATTTAGAAGATTTAAATTTCATATCAAATTTTGATACATCAAATGTTAAAAATATGAGCTATATGTTTTATAATTGCAAAAAATTAGATAATTTAGATTTATCTCATTTTCAAACATCGAAAGTTGAAGATATGCAATATATGTTTTCTGATTGTTTAGGTATAAAATATATATCAATAAATGAAGATGCATTTAATACATCTTTAGTTACTTCAATGAAAAAAATGTTCAATAATTGCAATTCTTTGACTTCATTTAATTTCAATAAATTTGAAACTTCAAATGTTGAAGATATGAGTTATTTATTTAACGGTTGTAATTCATTGACTTCTATAAATATAAACTCTTTTATAACAACAAATGTAAAAAATATGGAATATATGTTTTATAATTGTACAAAAGTAACCTCATTAGATTTATCTCATTTTAATGTCGAAAATGTGAATAGTATGGCTTATGTATTTGGTGAATGTAATAATTTAATGACAATAGATTTATCAAATTTTGTCACTAAAAATGTGAAAAATATGGAAGGTATGTTTAGTAATTGTTTTGAAATAAAAAATTTAAATATTTCTTCATTTCAAACTTCTGAAGTTATCACTATGAAAAATATGTTTTTTGGTTGTTACAATTTAGCTATATTAAATATATCAAATTTTATAACAGACAAAGTCAAGAACATGGAACATATGTTCTTTAGCTGTGAAAAATTGGATAAATTAAATTTAGCTAATTTTAACACAAATATTGTGGAAAATATGAAAGGTTTATTTAGAAGATGTTATAATTTATATGAAGTGGATATTTCCAGTTTTAGAACAAGTAAAGTGAAAGATATGTCAAGAATGTTTGAATCTTGTAAAAATTTATTGAAAATAGATGTATCTAATTTTGATACAAATTTAGTCACTCAAATGCATTATATGTTTTGCAATTGCTACAAAATCACAGAATTAAATATTTCTCATTTCAAAACAGGCAATGTCTCTAATATGGAAGGAATGTTCGATAATTGTCAAAGAATAAACGAATTAAATGTATCCAATTTTGATACTTCCAAAGTCATAAGTATGAGGCAAATGTTTCATTGGTGTTACCAATTAAGCTCTTTAAACCTATCAAAATTTGATACAACAAAAGTTAGAGATATGGCTTTTATGTTTAGTGGTTGTTGGCATTTATCTAAGTTAAATGTATCTGATTTTGATACTTCATCAGTGACAAAAATGCAATACATGTTCTGTGAGTGCCGTTCATTATCATCACTCAATTTGTCTAATTTTAATACAACAAACACCAATAACATGATGAATATGTTTTATAATTGCAAATTGTTGGAAAAATTAGATTTGTCAAATTTTAATACAAAGAATGTAACCGATATGGAATATATGTTTTCTTCATGTAGTGGATTAACATCATTAAATATAGCAAATTTTGATACAGTAAAAGTAACCAATATGAATTCAATGTTTTATAGCTGTTCTAATTTAACTAATATTCAAATAGATAATTTCAATACTTTAGAAGTAGAAAATATGGGAAATATGTTTACTAATTGTTATTCACTTGAAAGTTTAAATATGCATTTATTTAATATAGAGAAAACAAGCGATACTTCAAATATGTTTTGTAATTGTTCTTCACTAAAAAACTTAGATTTGACTTCTTTTCATGGAATAAACATTGTAAATGCAGAAGGGATGTTTCAAAATTGTACAAGTTTAGAATCTATTAAATTTAATGATTTTGATGGACAAAATATAACAAATATGAGTTCAATGTTTGAAAATTGTCAATCATTAAAAAAATTAAATTTATCAAAATTTAAAATAAATTCTGTAAAAGACATGGGTCATATGTTTAATGGATGCCAAGAATTGAAATCAATTGAATTATTTACTGAATTTAATTCGGATGATATTGAAAATATGAATTCAATGTTTGGTGATTGTAGAAAACTTGAAGAATTAGATTTAACAAATTTTAAAACTTCAAATGTTAAAGATATGGAAAAAATGTTTTATAATTGTAATTCATTGAAAAAATTAAATATATCTAGTTTCGACACGCAAAATGTTATTAAAATGGATTATATGTTTTATTCGTGCCGAACATTAACTTCCTTATATTTAGACAATTTTAATACAGAATCTGTCGTTGATATGCAAAGCATGTTCAGTAATTGTGTATCTTTATCAAAATTAAATTTAACATCATTTAGCACACCAAAAGTTCAAACTATGGAAAGTTTATTTAATCAATGTTCTAGTTTATCAAAATTATATATAGATAATTTTATTACATCAAATGTAACTAATATATATTCAATGTTTTATAATTGCACATTTTTGGAAAGTTTAAATTTATCTATGTTCGATACATCTCAAGTAAAAAATATGTCATATATGTTTGCCCACTGTAAAAATTTATCCTCTATAAATATATCTTCATTTGTAACTTCTCAAGTTACAACAATGGGAGCTATGTTTTATTATTGTAGTTCATTAACAAATTTAGATTTATCATCATTTAATACTGCTCAGGTTACATCAATGGCATCTATGTTTAGTTATTGCACTAAATTACAAAGTTTGGATTTAACAAATTTTGTGACATCAAATGTAAAATCAATGGCTAATATGTTTAATAGATGCTACAAATTAGAATTTCTGAATTTATCTTCCTTTAATACCTGGAATGTAACTAATATGGCATATATGTTTTATCTATGTAAGGAAATAAATTCTTTAAACTTAACTAATTTTAAAACTTTGAATGTAACTAATATGGAAAATATGTTCGGTTCTTGTATAGAATTAACCGAATTAATAGTAGACAATTTTATAACGACAAGGGTGGCAACAATGAATTCGATGTTTAGTAATTGCAAAAAATTAAAAAAATTAAATTTAAGTTCTTTTCAAGCAAATAACGTTCAAAATATGGAACAAATGTTTATAAATTGTTTTCTATTATCCTCTTTGGATTTACCTAAATTCAAAAATTCAAAAGTTAATAATACAAATTCAATGTTTAGTGGTTGTGTAATGTTAACATCATTAAATTTGGACAATTTTAAAACTCGAAATCTTAAAACAATGTCGCATATGTTTTATAAATGTTCATCATTATATATATTAAATATATCCAATATAGATACAACTTCTGTTACAAATATGGATCATTTATTTTATAACTGCTTTTCCTTGCCTTATTTAGATTTATCTCATTTTAATACTTCTTCTTTGGAAAGTATGTACCAAATGTTTTATGGCTGTTCTTCATTAGGTTATTTAAATATACAAAATTTTGACACTTCGAAAATTGAAGATATGAATTCTTTATTTTATGATTGTTCTTCTTTGGAAGAATTAAATTTAACAAATTTTAACACTACTAATGTTAATATAACTGAAAAAATGTTTTATCATTGTGATAAATTAAAATATTTAGATGTGTCCAGTTTTGATACAAAAAATATTGTAAATATGGGATATATGTTTTATCATTGTTCTACTTTAACAAGTCTAAATTTGTCTAATTTTAATGATGATAATCTAGAAAATGCCAATTCTATGTTTGAATCTTGTTATAATATTCAATATATAGATTTGTCAAATTTTGAAGGTAGTATGAATAATTATATCAATATGAAATATATGTTTAAAAATTGTGAATCTTTAATTTATTTAGATTTTGGTCTTCTAATTAGGTCAATTTCTCCTATTACAACAAAAGAAATGTTTTATAATTGTTATTCGTTACAATCTCTTAATTTATCTATTTTAAATACATGGAATAATAAAGATATGAGTAAAATGTTTTATAATTGCTCTAGTTTATTTCATCTTTATATGAGTTTTTATTTTGGAATAGTTGAAGATACTTCTTATATGTTTTATAATTGTAGTAATTTAACTTCATTATCTATTTATGCTAGTTCTAGAAATCATCTAAGAGAAATAAAATATATGTTTTATAATTGCAAATCTTTAAACACAATATATTTATATTTTTTTAATTCAATAAATATTACTGATATGTCATATTTATTTACTAATTGTCAAAATTTAAAATATCTTTATTTGTATGATTTCAACACATATAATGTCAAAAATATGGAATATATGTTTCATGGATGTGAATCATTAGAAAAAATAGATATATCCTCTTTTAAAACTACTCAAGTTGAAAATATGGGAAATATGTTTTCTTTTTGTACCTCATTGAAAGAATTAAATATAACTCATTTTGATACTTCTTCTGTTATTAATATGGAATCGTTATTTCAACATTGTGAATCTTTATCACATTTAAATATATCAAATTTTAAAACATCAAATGTTATCAATATGAAAAACATGTTTGATTCATGCATTAATTTAACATCATTAGATTTTGACCTTAATTTATTTAATACGCATTTAGTAACAAATATGGAATATATGTTTAATAACTGTAAAGAATTAGATATATTAGACGTATCTAAATTTGATACGTCTTTAGTTACTAATATGCGTAATATGTTTCAATCATGTAAAAAATTAACATCTATTGATGTATCATCATTTAATACTTCTTTAGTAACAAATATGGCAAATATGTTTCGTAATTGTCGAGAAGTGATTGAATTAGATATATCTAAATTTGTCACATCTAAAGTTACAAATATGCAAAGCATGTTTGAATTATGTCCCAAATTGAAATCTTTAAATATATCAAATTTTGATACAACATTAGTTACAAATATGGAAAAAATGTTCAGTAATTGTCAATTAATTAAAGTATTAGATATATCTAAATTTAAAGTTGCTTTAGTTACTAATACTAATAGAATGTTCGAAAATTGTGTTGAATTAAAAACTATTAATTTCAAAAATTTCGAAATTGTTAAAGTTATTGATACAAGTTTTATGTTCTATGGATGTTCCAATTTAAAATATTTAGACTTGTCCAACTTTAGAACAGAACAAGTAACTGATATGAGTTTTATGTTCTATGGATGTTATTCATTAACTTCAATAAATTTTTATAATTTTATTACATCAAAAGTAACAAATATGAATTCGATGTTTTATGATTGTTCCTCTCTTAAAGAATTAAATTTAGATAATTTCAATACAACTAATGTTGTTAATATGGAAAAATTATTTTATAATTGTAAATCTTTGACTAATATTCAAATATATAATTTTAATACTATTAATGTAACTCATATGGAATATATGTTCTATGGATGCAATTCATTAACTTCTTTGATTTTACCTAATAGTTTTAAAACACCTTTAATAACTGATATGAATAGTATATTTTATGAATGTAGTTCTTTGACTTCTTTAGATTTAAATATGTTCGATACTTCTAAAGTTACTAATATGGCCTATTTATTCAAGGGTTGTAATTCTTTAAAGTCTTTGATAATAAATAAATTCGATACTTCGAAAGTTTTTAATATGATATCAATGTTTCAAGATTGTTTTTCTTTGGAACAATTAGATATTACAAATTTCGATACTTATCAAGCAACTAATATGGCCCATATTTTCTCAGGATGTAAACATCTAAAAAATTTAGAATTAACTAAATTTAATACTTTTAATGTTATTAATATGGAATCAATGTTTAAGGATTGTTCTTCTTTATCTGAAATAGATGTATCTAAATTCATAACATCTTCAGTAATTAATATGAATTCGATGTTTCAAGGATGTCATAAGCTTAATTCATTATCTTTATTTAAAATAGATTCATCATATAACATTACTGATATTAGTAATATGTTTAATGGATGTGAATCTTTAACTTCTTTAGATTTCAAAAATTTTGCCACAAATAATATTGTATATATGCAAGGATTATTTCATGGTTGTTCTTCATTGAATGATTTAAATATATCTAATTTCGATACTGGTAAAGTAAAAAATATGAAATCGATGTTTAGTGGATGTATTCAATTAAAAATATTGAACCTAGAAAATTTTAATACTTCGAATGTTATTAATATGGAATCAATGTTTGAAAATTGTATATCATTATCCTCATTAAATTTATCAAATTTCGACACATCGAAAACTATCCATATGGAAAAAATGTTCTCGAATTGTATTTCATTACTTGAATTAAATTTAACCAATTTAGATTTGACTTCTGTGATTTCTTTCGCTTATATGTTTAATTCGATGAAATATTTATCTGATTTATATTTACCTAATTTAATTAATTCATCAGTATTAAGTTTATCTCATATGTTTTCTGATTGTTATAGTATAACATCTATAGATTTATCTAAATTAGATACTGTTAAAGTTATATATATGGATAATATATTTTCGAATTGTAGGGAATTAATACATTTAAATTTAGACAATTTTAATACTGAGTCGGTGATTAATATGAGATATATGTTTTATCGTTGCTTTTCTTTAGAAAAATTAAATTTATCTAGTTTTGATACGAGTAATGTTAAATTAATGAACGGAATGTTTTATGGCTGTTCATCTTTGAAGAATTTAGATTTATCTAATTTTAATACAGAACTGACTGAAAATATGGCCTTTATGTTTTATGAATGTAATTCTGTAAAATCTTTGGATATTTCCAATTTTAATACTTCCAATGTCGAGAAAATGCATTTTATGTTTTATGGATGTGCATCTATTATAAATTTAGATTTATCAAATTTCTTCACGGATAAAATAAGAATAATGGATGGGATGTTTCAGCGATGTGAAAAATTAGAAAATTTAAATATAATTAATTTCGATACTAGTTTAGTTACATCAATGTCATATATGTTTCAAGGATGTAAAGCATTAAAAATTTTAGATTTATCGAATTTTAATACAAATTTAACAAGAACATTTGAACATATGTTTTCAGATTGTAATTCATTAAGTCATTTAATCCTCGATTCATTTGATACTTCTTCCGCGAGTAATATGAAATATTTCTTTTCGCATTGTTCTTCTTTAATAAGTTTAAATTTATCCAGTTTTAATACAATTTCCGTGACAAATATGGAATACATGTTTGATTCTTGTTCTAAATTATCTTCCATTGTTCTATATAACTTTAATACTTCATTTGTGACTAATATGAATAATATGTTTTCTAATTGTCATTCGTTGAAAAATCTCGACTTGTCTAATTTTAATACGAAATTAGTAAGAAATATGGAACATATGTTTGAAAATTGTTCTGCTTTAGTTTCGGTGAATTTATCGAGTTTTACTTTTGATAAAACTGAAAGTATTGAAAGAATGTTTGCGAATGATTATAATTTAGTATATGTAAATTTGATTAATGCTGATGATTCCAAACCGAAAAAAATGAATAATATTTTTTTAGGAAGTCTTGAAAATATGGTTTTTTGCATAAATGAATCCGTTTCTTCTAATATAAATTCAATAAGGGAAAATAAAGGTTGCTCTGTTATTGATTGTTCTCAAGATTGGGTTAAAAGTAGAAAATTACTTATAGCTTCGAATAATAAATGTGTCGAGAAATGCCCTGATGAAACAATCTTTAAATATGATTTTAAATGTTATTATAGATGTCCCAATCAAACACTTCCTGATGATTTTGAATGTAAAGTTCCCATCTTAGAAAAAGGTAATGCTTTTTTTATTGAAGATAATAATAGAACTTGTAGTGTAAAAAAATTTTTTTTAGGTGTTTGCGAAAAAAATTTGAATTTTACTTTAGAAAAAAGAAGATTTATCGAAAAAACAGTCAGTGATATGATTGAAGGAAAATTATATGAATTAACATTAATGGTTATGGAAAATAATAAAATATTTATTATAGATAGAGGTACTGAAGTTTATTCGATATATTCATTATCTAATAAAAATAGAGATGAGAAATTAATCAATATTGAAATGGAAGAATGCATATCTGTTTTAAAAAAAGTTCATAAATATGTTAAAGATGATATAATAATATTCCAAGTTGAATATAAAAATCCTGAATTTAAAATACCTATTGTTGAATATAACTTATTCAGTTCATATGGAGTAAAAAAATTATCTTTAAATCATTGTCGAAATCTTAAAGCTCATTATTATATACCAAAAACTATTGAAAATTTCCAAGATTATAAATACAATCCAAATAATATATTTTATTATGATAGATGTCTTCCATATTCAAACGAAGATAACACCGATTTAACCATATACGATAGGAAATATGAATTTAATATGAATAATATGGCTTTATGTGAGAATGGTTGTGTTTTTAAAAAATACGCAAATAACTTAGTCAAATGCGAATGTGATATAAAAGTAAAATTTAATTCTTTTCTTAATTCTTATACTAATAAATCAAAGACGATTTATAAATTCGATATAAAAGAAGAAATAAATTTGAATTTCTGGGTAATAAAATGTCTTTTGATAATTTTCGATAAACAAGCCCTATTATCTAATTTAATTATTGCTATTGTTTTAGGAATAATTTTTTTAAATCTCATTGGCTCTGCTTTATTTTACTTAATCGAAAGCAAAGTATTATATCATAAAATTAAGCATTTCATTAAAACATTGAATAAAAAGAAAGATAAAAATAAAAAGCCGAATATTAATAAGACAATGCCTGATAAGAAAATAACTAATAAAAATAATGCGAAAAATCCTCCGAAAAAAAATAATATGAAAAATAAACAATATAATATTAATGTATATGCGAGAAATCGACAACGAAAAAAAAGTATGAATTTTAATAAAAAGAATTCTTCACTTTCATCCATATTAAAAAAGGCTAAAAAAAATTCCAAATCATTAAATAAAAAATTTAATTATAAAGATAGAACTTATAATGAATTAAACATTTTATCTTTTAATGATGCTATAATACAAGATAGACGAACCTTTGTCCAATTTTACATATCTCAAATAATGGCAAAACAATTAATACTTTTCGCCGTTCATTGTCGAAAAGATTACAATTCAAAAATAATTAAAATACTTTTTTTCTTTTATATCTTAGCTATTTTTTTATTCATGAATACACTATTTATAACAGAGTCAGTTTTACATGAGATATTTATTTTTAAAGGAATAGTTGGTATTTTTTATTACTTTAGAAGAATGATTATAATTACTGCTTTTTCTTTGTTGATTAAAAATATTATAATGTTATATTTTTTCACCGAAAATGACGTTGTTTCATTAAGAGAAGAGAATGAAACTGATAAAACTGATAAAACCGAAAAAATCAGGGAAATGTTTACTTCGGTAACAATGAAGTCTTGTTTATTTTTTGTTTTTAGTTTATTTAGTTTATTGTTTATATGGATTTATTTAGCGTGTTTTTACTCTGTATTTAAAAAGACTCAGTTTTTCGCATTAAGAAATACTTTAATAACATTTGGAACATCTTTAGTAGTTCCTATTGTTTTAGGAGTTATTCCTTGTATGATTAGATCATTCGCTTTATCTAATAGAGAAAGCAAAAATAGAATCTGCGCTTACTATTTTTCGAGAGCTTTACAAATAATTATGTAATAATTGTAATGAAAGTGTTAATTTTATTCTTTGATTTGTATAGAAACTATTTAAATTTTATATATTTCTTATATTCATCTTATTTTTAATATAGTAATTTAGATATTTTATATCCATTTTTTATTTTAATTATATTAATATTTATTTTATATATTTTAAATAATTATTATTTTAAAAAATATTAATTAAATTTATATTTCAAAAAAGTATCAT
>OCVV010977062.1_pt1 | contig 12903 bp, 11 predicted proteins | sample 1539721 | NCBI WGS metagenome assembly OCVV01 (sample SAMN02144230, study PRJEB22623) | gut metagenome | biome: sheep rumen | host: Ovis aries | place: New Zealand
GCGCCGTCCCCGCATGTCCCGTACGGAGCGCTTCGGCATGACCATCCTCCTCGGCCTTTTCAGTCTTGTGGGACTGCTGGCCCTGGACGTGGCCGGCGTGCCCGTGGTGCGAATGACCAAACGCGCCGTCGTGCGCATGCTGCGTCCGCACGCCAAACTGGACGTGATGATAAACCCCAACGCCTCCGAAGGCCAGTACGACGACGTGGTGGTGCTGCCGAGAGGGGATTAAAGGATAAATAATTTGGTATTTAGGAATCTCTGAAGTATCTTTGCGATACTTCCCCGAGATTGCGGTGACGCAGCACTGCTGCCACGAACCAAGCTAGATGCAGCAATCTCCGGGATTTTTTCTGTTAAGAAGGTTTCGTGAAGGTACAGCCGCCTCTCCTGCAGGTTGTAAATGACTACGACAACGCAGATAAAAGAATCACTGCCGATGAGGATTGGTGCGGCCACCATACCGGTCATCTGTTTCTTGCCATTGGTGGCGTAATAGTCAAGCGGTTATAAATTATAACCAAGCCTTTGGGGCATCATATTGAGATACTTCAGGGCTGCAAGGATGTGAAACATAACTTCTCGCTCACGCTATTCCAGTTGCGGTACAATCTGTACCCCTACTCGAATGCGTATTGCAGATGGCAAGTATTAACTCTCTCAAACACTACCCCAATAATGACCAATCAAGATACAATAGACCTATATGTCAAGGCGGTGGACCTGGCCAAGCAGAAGGATGGGTTAGAGAATAAGGATAAGATGATCCTGAACAAGTTCAAACTCATCCTGTTGAGTGGCGCAGAGAGTGATGCGGATAGAGAGATGGCCCAGATAGGCAAGGTAAGGAAAAGGACTCTGCATCGTCTTCGTGAACTGGCGGAGAGTATCTTTGAGGACCATATCCGCAATTGTAAGATTACTGATATGGAGCGCGATATGGCGCTCGATGAAGGCAAGAAACGTGCAGATTACGCGGAGGAGTATCTGCTGAAGACGCTAAAGATTTAAGGCTTGGATGTAGGCATATGAGTTTTGTGTCGGGAGAGGCTGAGATTAGGATGCTTAAGATGAACCCATAGTGGTACTTCCGTCAGGATTGGTCTGCTCCACAATGTCGGCTCTATTATACTCAAGGAGACTAAGATGTCCTGCATAGAATTCGCGGAACGATAATAGCCGTCAAGCCTTCCCTTAATTTCTGCCCGACAGGAGGGCAAAACAAACCAACTGGAATCAACTTGACTCAACGTGGTCCCGCTTGGACAAGTTGCCTTCAACTCGACATAGAATAAACATGACGTACTTTATCTGGGACTTACCTTGAGGCGACAGATAACTAACTATAAGAAACGGGAAAATGAGTATGTTCAAGCATGTAGATGAGGAAATATACGACCATATTATTTGGATCTTTGAACATGGTTGTGAGGTTTATCAAAAGAAATATGACGACGATTTTCCAAAAGTGCTTGATGCCTGTCTTAATGAATATCTTCGCATAGTCAATGACGAGGCGCAACCGGATGGGTTATTCTTTGCCAAGGTCGCGAACAATCGCCATTATATGAGCCGCATAGTGTGTTCCTACTTACAAGGACGGTATTCTACGGCATATACTCAGTTGAAGAATGTCCTCAAAAGCAATGATGATCTATATGTGACAGAAATCACTAAGGACGAGTTGTATTACAGGATGCGCTCATTTGAAAAGAGGAAAGGCTTAAGCCGAAAGGACTTGTTTCATATACCGATGACAAATAAACGTATCATCAAGACACAACGTTACAGCGCTCCCGGTTATCCTTGTCTATATCTTGGAAAGAGTATCTATGGTTGCTGGGAAGAAATGCATAGGCCCAATACGGAGACTACGATGATTTCGTGCTTCAAGAGTCAAAAGAGCTTTAATGTGCTTGATTTGAGAGTTCCGACCCTTGATGAGTTTTTCATGGAGACAGAAAAGTACCTGCAACTATTTCCATTTATCATAGCTTGTGGTTACCTATAAGGAATAGTGAAGATGTGTTTAAGCCAGAATACATTGTGCCACAACTTCTCATCGAGTGGATTATTGATAGAAACCAAAGTAAAGAGCAGCCGCTGCTGGGGATATATTACACCTCAGCCAATAGAAACAGTGACTTCTACACCCTTGACCACGAGTGGGACAATTTAGCTATCCCTGTTCAGAACGCCATGAGCTCCGGGGAATTATGCCCGGTGCTGAAGAACTTATTCCATTGCACTAAGCCCACATGTTACGAGTATGAGCATATACAGGGCAATATCAATGCCACCGGCTATTGGGACAATGGCCCCAAACGAAATGATCCGAATGGTTTTAAGAATGGTTATTATATGTCTGTTTTCTCTCGCATGGAAGAACTTATAGAGCGAATGAAGTTCGATGAGGTAGATACCACGGAGTTGGACTAACTATAAAGAATAATGATTATGCGATACAACATATTTTAACAATTAGAGGTGTTGTATTCTTGCTGGAGTATATTGAACAAGGTCGGTAATTAGATGCAACTCGAGAGGAAGTGGCAGCAAGTGACAGTGGCTTATCGTTGTCTGCTTCGGGCTTGCCATAGCAGAGTTGTGATAGATATTTGAAAATATTCGATAAAGATAATAGATTATTAGTAGCAGATGGGATTGAATTTGAATGGGACGGCAGACATCTCTAATTTGGCGGAGAAGTGGTGGTCAACAATATGGAGTGTCTTGGTCGCTTTTTTGATTGAGACGGTAGCAGTTGTCCATTTAAACCATACACTAATTCATTTTCCTTGGATATTCGCTGCCGTTTTTCTTGCAGCACTGTTGTCTGCCACATTTCTCTTGTGGACTATAGCGACGAAGCGTTGGTTTCAGCGATCCTCTTATTGGGCATTACTGGCATTTTTAGCTGTGCTCACTTTCGGCGTTCTTTTTTATTGTGTTGTTTATCCTCTTTGGATTAAAGGCACAAAGTGTGATGTAACTTATATCCAATGGTGGGGGAGTTTTTTGATGATTCTTATAGCTGGTTTTGTTAGCTATGAGTGCCTCTTCTGCATGGGGTCTCATAATAGGCTCTACATCGTATTTCTTGTATCAAACCGTTCAACCCATGAGCATGATATAAAAAAGTCTTTAGAAGAAGCTCGTCATAGGGTAGAAGAAAGTGACCCAGAAATACAGATTATCATACCACCGTTTGGAATAGCAAACAGTATTCGTGCGGCAGAAAAGTATATCAACGGGCATTTCAATCAAGCAGATGCCGTTATTTTTGCGCGAATGACTGATAGCAATGAGGGTAGTGAGTTCGGATACCAGTTCACTAAGTTCACATCACGCTTTAGCAAACGGTATATCAAGGCGTCTGAGATGATGACCAATGAGGTTGATTATCTCATGACACAATCCTACAAGTGTCACGAATGGAATACGCTTAATATTGATAAAGACAGTATCTCTCAAACGCTTGAAGTGGCTGGAAACCTGCAGGATCTGTTCCTGATGTATGTGAGTTGTATCTACCTATACAAGAACAAGTACTCCAATGCCATAGCGGTGGCCGACCAGTTATACACATATGCCGGCACAGGAAATGCTGGCTTTGATAGTATGGTTAAGGAATTGCTGGCACATTCATACGTCGTGGCGGAACAAACAGAAGAGCACGAGAATCGCGACTTTGCGAGGGCACACGAGATTCTTGGCGAGTGTGTGGCAAAATTGCCGTCAATGAAATATAGCCTGACTTATAAGCTTGCTCTAGCAAGACTGTATTTCTATGAGGGGAACTTGCGAGAGTCTAAAAGAGCAACGAAGGATGTCAAAAACTCATTCAAGAATTCAGAGTGGTATTGGACAATTAACATGGCGTTCTATGCCATATATGAGCGCAAAGCTAAGGAGGTTTACTCCCACTATAAACGTTTAGCGAAGCTTACCCCACCTGGTTTAGAAGAGATTGAGTTTCCTCGCAGATTCCAAGAAAAGGAACTGAAGGAGACCCGTGATGATCAATACCGGATGTTTCTGTTACACGGAGTATCTTTCCTCAGTTTGTTCACAGATGATAAGCATTCTAAAAGGCTATTAGATGAAGCCAAAAGATATAGAAAAATTGAAGGTTATAATGGCTTACAAAAATTACGTGAACTTATTGAATCCCAGCAGGGGAAACTGATATACAAGCCCAAGAAACTGATTAATTATATAAAGGGAAGATAGAGACTTGCCGGACACGAAAACGTTCGTCGGTAACAACTATAAATCAACAGCGAAATAATCATTAACAATTTATGACATACCAAGAATTGCAGTTTCCCAAGGAATCATTGTTCCTAGTAACCGGTGGCGCAGGTTTCATCGGCTCCAATCTTTGTGAAGCCATTCTCAAGCTTGGCTACAAGGTTCGTTGTCTTGATGACCTTTCTACCGGCCAACAGGCAAATGTGGATTTGTTCAAAGGTAATCCCAACTACGAATTCATTAAAGGCGATATCAAAGACTTCGACACCTGCCTAAAAACTTGCAAAGGTGTGGATTATGTGCTAAATCAAGCGGCGTGGGGGAGCGTGCCACGCTCCATTGAAATGCCGCTCTTCTATTGTGCTAACAACATCCAGGGAACGCTTAATATGATGGAGGCAGCCAGACAAAACAAAGTCAAGACTTTCGTTTATGCTTCCTCCAGCTCCGTATATGGAGATGAATCGCATTTGCCCAAGAAAGAGGGAATAGAAGGTAACCTGCTCAGCCCCTATGCATTAACAAAGCGATGCGATGAAGAATGGGCTAAACAGTATGCACGGCACTATGGATTGAAAACTATAGGCTTAAGATACTTTAATGTTTTTGGCCGCAGGCAAGACCCGCACGGCGCTTATGCTGCCGTAATACCAAAGTTCATCAAGCAGCTGCTGAACGACGAGCAGCCAACCATCAATGGCGATGGCAAGCAGAGCCGTGACTTCACCTACATCGAGAATGTGATAGAGGCCAACCTGAAGGCTTGTCTGGCTCCCGATGAGGCCAGTGGTGAGGCGTTCAATGTTGCATACGGTGGCCGTGAGTATCTGATTGATATCTATTATGACCTCACGAAAGCCCTTGGTAAGGACATCGAACCCATCTTTGGCCCTGACCGTGCCGGTGACATCAAGCATAGCAATGCCGACATCAGCAAGGCGAAACGCCTGCTGGGCTATGACCCGCAGTATGACTTCGCCCGTGGTCTAAACGAGGCCATCGAATGGTATAAAGCTAATCTGTAATCAAATAAAAAGTTAACATACAATGAAAGAGACAAAGATTTGCGTTATTGGACTGGGCTATGTAGGACTTCCCCTGGCCCGCCTGTTTTCCACCAAGTACAAGACCGTCGGTTTCGATATGAACCAGAAGCGTTGCGATGCGCTGATGGCCGGTCACGATGCTACCCTTGAGGTGGCCGACGACATCCTTCAGGATGCCATTAACAACCACGGCTTCATCTGCACCAGCGACATTGAGAAGATCAAGGACTGCAACTTCTATGTGGTAGCCGTTCCTACCCCTGTGGATGCTGACAACAATCCTGACCTTACTCCGCTCGTGGGTGCCAGCACCACCGTTGGAAAGGTCATCAGCAAAGGTGATGTGGTGGTCTATGAGAGCACTGTCTATCCCGGTGTCACCGAGGATGAGTGTATCCCCGTCGTGGAGAAGGTGAGCGGCCTAAAGATGAACGTGGATTTCTACGGTGGCTACAGCCCCGAGCGAATCAACCCGGGCGATAAGCAGCACACCGTGGAGCATATCAAGAAAGTCACTTCCGGCTCTACCCCTGAGATTGGTAAGTACATCAACGAGGTCTATAGCAGTGTCATCACTGCTGGAACGCACCTCGCTCCGACCATCAAGGTGGCCGAGGCTGCCAAGGTGATTGAGAACAGCCAGCGTGACATCAACATCGCTTTCGTAAACGAGCTGTCCAAGATATTCAACAAGATGGGTATCGATACCCTCGATGTGCTTGAGGCGGCCGGCACCAAGTGGAATTTCCTGCCCTTCCGTCCCGGTCTGGTGGGTGGTCACTGCATCGGTGTTGACCCCTACTATCTGGCCCAGTGTGCACAGCGTCACGGCTACAATCCTGAGATTATCCTGGCCGGTCGCCGAATGAACGACGGTATGGGCGAGTATGTCGCTACCGAGACCATCAAGCTGATGCTGAAGAAAGGCATCCAGGTGCTCAACTCCAACATCATCATCCTGGGCTTTACCTTCAAGGAGAACTGCCCCGACGTGCGCAACACCAAGGTCATCGACATCTACAAGGCCCTGAAGGAATACAACCTCAATATCTCTGTTTACGATCCTTGGGCTAATCCTGCCATCGTGGAGCACGAGTATGGTATCAAGGTGGTGAACGAACTGCCTACCGAGAAGTTCGATGCCGCCATTGCTGCTGTGGCTCATAAGAAGTTCGAGGGACTGGATGTGCCTTCATTGCTGAAGGAGAACCACGTCATCTTCGATGTGAAGTGCACGCTGGATAGAAGTACTGTGGACGGCAGACTGTAAAAATAGAAGTCAGCGGCGGGTGCTGCACACCCACCGCTGACCATATAGTTCTCTGACAATACTGAAACAAGGTTTGTCGCAAGCGTCAGTTTCAAGTTCCATGTTACAAGTTTCAATGGCTGCAACCACCTGAAACATACCGCCATCGACTGCAAAGTGAAGAAACTTGTGGTAGCCGCCCCGGCACCTGAAACTTTGAACTTTGAACTTTGAACTTGCAACTGGCGTTTCGCCCTCTATGCCCGCTATGCGGGCTGCCCTGATGGAGACCGTTGTCGTGGCCGAGGCCCGCTATCTGGGTCCCGACTCTGACACCATCATCTGCTTCGCTCGCTTGGACAAAGACTTGAAATTTGAAACCAGAAACTTGAAACTGATAGGCTACGCTTTTTCCGAGGCGAAGAATGGCGATCTGCTGCTGCAAGGCAAAGATGGCATCGAACGTAAGCCCTGCGAGAATTTTGAGATGAGGCGATAACCTTGAACCTGAAACCTTGAACCATTTGTGTATGCGACCATATTACCACCTTCTCATTGCCCTGCTCTGTTTTTTCTTCACAGCATGCGGTGCATCGTGTGCCTATTCCAAACACGAAAAGCCAAAGCCTGAGAAAATCCAGGTGCGAGAGCGCACCCAGATGGTGGATATAGGGATGCAGCCAAACCTTGAGTATGTTGTGAAGGAAAAGATAGACCTGAAGGATAAGCAAGTCAATGTGCCGTCAGGCGTGACCATCACCTTCAAGAAGGGCGGAGCCATAGTGAACGGTGCGCTGAACGGCAACGGTACTAAGCTCAACTCTAAGATAGAAAATGTTCTTGGCGTGAAGTTGAAAGGCTCTTGGTGTGTGGACAAGGTTGGCGACCTCATATTCAGCAAAGAATACCTCTCTGATACCGAAATTATCAACAACCTCAATGCCATCCAGTCCGACAAGCAGTCAAACGAGGTGACCATTTACAGAGACTACAACATTGCTATTGCAAAATCCGGCGGTGCCGGTCTGCTTCCTTCCAGTAATTCAACCATTCTTCTGAAAGGCACCATTTCTCTTCATGGCAATGACTATAAGACCTATCAGATAATTGATATCAAGCACAAAGAGAATGTAACTGTCAAGGGCGGTCGCATTGTCGGTGATGTGGGGAAGCACACCTATATCGAAGGCAGTTCCAGCGAGTGGGGGATGGGAGTGAATATCCAGGAATCCCAGAATGTGACGATTGATAATCTATATATCACACGTTGCACCGGAGATGGAATTTATATCTCAGGTGGCAACGAGCCTTCTGTGGGCATTTACGACCACGCCAGCCGCAATGTGGCGATTCGTAATGCCACCTGCGACGACAATCGTCGCCAGGGGTTGAGCATTATCCACGTGGACGGACTGACCGTCCGCGACTGCTCGTTCATTAATACGGGGAAGACGGAATTCACTGCTCCTGGCGCAGGGATTGATATAGAACCAAACGTTTCCAACGATAGAAACATGTCGGTGAGGAACGTTGTTGTTGATAATTGTAAGGTTACAGGAAATAAAGGCTCTGCTGTTGCTACTAACAACACATACGAAGCAAATGGCCTACGGAACTACTCGAATATTCTTTTTTCCAATTGCCGGACAGATGGCTTGCTGAAAGCTCAATCGCATGATGTCACCTTCCGTAAATGTAGTTTCAAGGAGGTGCGTATTGCCAGTGTATATGCACCAACCCATATAACCTTTGAAGACTGTACTATTGCCGGGGGCTATGGCGTCGTTCTTTATGTCCCTTCGGAGAAAGGAGTGCAGTCGAAAGACCGTTTGCTGGCACTTGATTTTAAGGGTTGTTCTATTTCGACATCAGAGAAAGAGACAAGGACAAACTCTTTGATAAGTTGCTACAAGAGCTATGTCCCTAATCTCGAATATGTGAAAATTGAAAACTGCCATTTGACTATTCCTCGTGCGAAGTCGAAGGCATACAATCTCACGGAATACGATTTTAAAGATAAGTTGTTAATAACATCCTCCACTATAGATATGGAAGGAACGGAGTTAAAAGCCGACGGAGTTGTGCTTGAAGGCAATAGAGTCCGTTGTGCAAAAGTCGTGAAGTCCCCCAAAGGAGCGGGGAATAAAATAATCTCTGTCGAAAGATAAATGTAATAAAGATGCCAGATAATAGCTCTTCAAATAAAAGAATAGCAACGAATACCATTTTCCTTAGTATAAGGATGGTGGTAGTATTGGCTATCACCCTTTTTACTACCCGTGTTATCTTACGGGTGTTGGGAGTAGTGGATTATGGTGTGTATAATGTTGTTTGTGGTTTTGTTTCGATGTTTGTATTTCTCAACACATCGATGTCTAACGGGATTCAGCGTTTTTTTAATTATGAATTCGGTAAGCATGGAGAAGAAGGGGCAAACACGGTTTTCTGTACAGCTATCTACATACAAGCAATTTTGGCGATAATCGTTGTTGTTATTATAGAAATTATAGGCTTATGGTATTTACATAACAAAATGGTAATACCAGCTGACAGAATGGTGGCTGCTGAATGGATATTCCAATTCTCGTTGCTAACGTTTGTTTTTGGTATAATGCAGGCTCCTTTCTCCGCAGCAGTAGTTGCTCACGAACGGTTAGACTTCTATGCAGTTGTAAGTGTGTTTGATGCAATATTGAAATTAGGCATTGTCTACCTTTTGATGATAATTCCTGCAGATAAGCTCATAGTGTATGGAATACTATCCTCGTTAATCGTAATAATTAATATACTTATTTATTATATATATTGTAAGAAGAATTTTAAGGAAATTAGATTCCATCGTGGCCTTGATCGCGAGCTTTTCAAAAATATGCTTGGTTTTTCTGGTTGGAACCTTTTTGGCTCTTTTTCCAGTGTAATGGAAACGCAGGGCATTAATCTAGTTATGAATTTCTTCTATGGCCCTGTGGTGAATGCTGCACGTGGGGTGGCTAATCAGATAAATAGCGGCGTACAGTCGTTCGTACAAAATGTCACTATTCCAGTTCGACCACAGGTGACTCAGTCGTACGCCAGTGGTGATATACAAAGAACCATGAATCTTACTTATGGTGTCAGTAAAATAAGCAGTGCCATCATTCTTATGATTGCCGTACCAGCTGCAATTGAAATAGATTATGTCTTGCATTTGTGGTTGGGAGAGAATGTGCCTGACCACACTGCAATGTTTACCGTTCTTATCTTATTGACTTCATTAGTGGGTAATTTGAATGCTCCTATTTCAAATGTTGTACATGCTTCGGGCATTATGCGCGACTACCAAATGTATGGTAGTATTGTTCGTGTTTGTTCTGTGCCTATCGCTTTTATTCTGATAAAACTATACGATATTCCCGAGCTAGGACTTTTAGCAGTTTTATCATGCACAATACTTAACCAGATTGTATGCCTAATCATTGCTAAGAAGATTGTACATTTTTCGCTTCGGGATTATGCGCTGAAGGTTGCTGTCCCTATTTTCTTTGTTTTTTTGTTGAGTGTTGTTTTGGTTGGCTTTATTCATGTATCCCTGCCTCAAAATTTCTTTCGTTTAGTATTGGCTTGTGTCGTTAGTATATTTGTAGTGGGTTTGGCGTTTTACTATATAGCATTTAATGAGAATGAGCGTAAACTTAGCCTTCAATTGCTTTCTCCTTTTTTGTCTAAATTAAAAAGGAAATAATAACTGTAAGACAATATGATTAAAGTAATAACCTACGGGACCTACGACCTGCTGCACCAGGGTCACCTTAACCTCCTGCGGCGGGCAAAGGAGCTGGGTGACTACCTCATCGTGGGTGTCACCAGCGATAGCTTCGACCGTGGTCGGGGCAAGCTCAACGTGCGCAACAATGTGCTGGAGCGTGTTGAGGCAGTTAAGGCCACAGGGTATGCAGACGAGGTAATCATCGAGGACTATCTCGGTCAGAAGATAGATGACATCCAGAAATACGATGTGGACATCTTCGCTATTGGAAGCGACTGGGAAGGACAGTTTGACTATCTGAACGAGTACTGTAAGGTGGTATATCTTCCTCGAACAGAAGGAATATCTTCTACGATGCTACGGGCAGAGAGTCAGGATATCTTTCGCATCGGTGTTATCGGTAGTGGTCGTATCGCCCATCGCTTCGTGCCAGAGACCAAGGTGGTAAATGGAGCAGAAGTGGTGGCCGTGTTGAATCCTGAAGAGGAGAAAGCAGAAGCATTTGCTAAGATGCACCATTTAGAAGCCTACACAGAGTTTGAGGAGTTTATCCAGAATGTGGATGCAGTTTATATTGCTTCGCCACATCTGTCTCACTATGACTATGCCAAGCGGTCATTACAGGCAGGGAAACACGTGCTGTGCGAGATTCCCTTTGTGCTGTCCAAAGACCAAGCTCTTGAGCTTTACAAACGGGCCGAAGATAAAAACCTCGTGCTGATGGAAGCCAGCAAGACGGCCTACTGTCCTGCCTTTGGCCATATCGTGACGTTGGTGAAGAGCGGAATCATAGGTGATGTCGTAGATGTGAAGGCATCACTCAGTAAGATGGTGCCGCCACCTACTCGCGAGTTGGATGCTGCTCAGGCTGGCGGAGCAATGACAGAACATGCACCGCTAACGCTGATGGCCATCATTAAGTTGCTGGGCATCGACTGGAAGGATATGAACTTCCATAGCCGGATGGAGAACGGAGTGGACATCTACACCAAGGGTGTGTTGAACTATCCGCACGCTACGTCCTCGTTCACTTTGGGCATTGGCGTGAAGACAGAAGGAAACCTTGTGATTTCTGGAACGAAGGGCTATATCTATGTTCCGGCTCCTTGGTGGTTGACAGACTTCTTCGAGGTTCGGTATGAAGACCAGACCAAAAACAAGAAGTACTTCTACAGTTACGATGGAGAAGGCTTGCGCTATGAGATACAGGAGTGGCTGTCGATGATAGTGAACGACAGACGCAGCTGCTATAAACTGCGCAGGCGCGAAAGTGTGGCTATCGCTGAGATAATAGAGAAATATCGAAATAACGAGAACGTAACACGAATATGATAAAAAGAATCCTTGTAGTAGGAGGTGCAAACGGGATTGGGCTGGCCATAGCCCACGAAATGGCCAGTCGTGAAAGCACGGAGAAAGTATATATAGTGGACAAAGCACCATTGTTGGAAGAGTATGCTCACCCGAAGATTCAATCATTTCAGTTCGACTTGACAAACGAAGACTACTCGTTCTTTGACCGCTTTTCAGACATTGATTCGATGATGATAACGGCTGGCTTTGGTAAGCTCGCGCTGTTTAAGAATGTGCCGGAGAACTATATTATGAATTCATTTAACGTCAATACCATTCCGGTGTTGAGACTTGTCCACAAGTTCTACGGGAAGCTGGAAGCGAATGAAGACTTTTATTGCGGTGTAATGGTGAGTATAGCTGGATTTATGTCGTCGCCTTTCTTTGCAGTATATGGAGCGACTAAGGCAGCTCTGAAGATATTTATTGAGAGTGTGAATGTGGAACTTTCCAAGACGGGAACTTTAAACAGAATTCTAAATGTTAGCCCAGGATCAATCAAGGGAACAGGCTTTTATGCCGGAAAGACAGAATTGGGTCAACTAAATGGGTTAGTCGTTGAGATAATAGCTCATCTGGAGGCCAAAGAAGACCTGTTCATTCCATTATATGACGAAGTGTATAAGGCAGTTTTGAAACGCTATCACGATGATTTCCGCAAAGAAGGTAGTCATAGTTACGAATATAAACTTAACTCTAACAGAATAAAATGAATTTAATATGAATGCAAACGAATTGTTTCGAGATTTTGCAATACATGTTGGTAGGGTCTCTTTTTTGAAGAAATTGTTCCGTAAGCCATACGATGCATATCTTAAAGCAGAACACAACGCACGAGTGTCAAGGTTCAAAAAATACGGCTTTGACGCATTGAGATTATTCGATAATTGCTTGACTACCTATAACATCCCATATTCTCTAGCTTTTGGAACACTCTTAGGAGCAGTGAGAGAGCACGATTTTATCCCACATGACGATGATATTGATGTCGCTATGTGGATAGATGACTACACGCCCGATATAATTCAGTATTTAAAAGAAGTTGGAATAAAATTAAAATATAGTTTTTCTGTAGATGACGACAAATATGCAAAACTTGATACTTTTGAGTACCGCGGTGTGATGATAGACATATTTTATTTTTACAAAGATGAAAATGGAGAGTCATACTGTTGTGACTTTGTTAATCAGCCTGGTTGTATTAATCGGTCTAGTTCTTTAAAAAGATATGGAGGTCTTTTACCTCGAAAGATTTA
>OCVV012834965.1_pt1 | contig 12903 bp, 12 predicted proteins | sample 1539721 | NCBI WGS metagenome assembly OCVV01 (sample SAMN02144230, study PRJEB22623) | gut metagenome | biome: sheep rumen | host: Ovis aries | place: New Zealand
GCACAGGAAGCCTGCACGGCTCTCGGAACAGCAGATCCGTCACTGGCCAACGGTATCTACGGCGCTCTGATCGGAACAGCTGTAGCGGTTGTACTCGGTTTCGTACTTGTACAGGTTGTCGGATTTGATGATCCGGTAGAAATTCCTCCGGAAGAAGATGATGCTGCAGGTGCAGCTCCGGCAGATGAAGAGCTTAAAGACACAACAGTTTACGCACCGATGAACGGCCGCGTAGTTCCTCTGGCAGAGGTTCCGGATGATGCATTTGCTTCAGGTCTTCTCGGACAGGGCGTTGCAATTGATCCGTCGGAAGGCAAGCTCTATGCTCCGTTCGATGGCACAGTAATCGGTGTCTTCGATACGAAGCATGCATACTCACTTGCAAATGATGCGGGTGCAGAGATGCTGATTCATATGGGTCTCGACACGGTTCAGCTTGGCGGCAAGTACTTTACACCGAAGGTACAGGATGGCCAGGCAGTCAAGAAGGGCGACCTCCTTGCAGAATTCGACATCAATGAGATCAAGAAGCAGTATAAGATGTTCACACCGATTCTGGTAACGAATGCTGATGACTATAGTACTATTGAATATATTAAGGATTCCGGCGAAGTCAAGGTTGGCGATCCGCTCTACACAGCCAAGGCATAATTAACAGAGTATCAGATGGTCATAAAGGGGCTGCCGTAAGGCAGCCCCTATTCATGTAGTGTGCCGGCAGCAGTTCCGGCTAAGGCTTCACAGAGGTAAGATATGAAGATGCACGTTATTTTGTCACAAATCGGTGCCGACTATATGAGAGTAGCGATGATCTGCTTTTTTGCGGGCGTCCTTCTGATTCTTGTCGGCTGGCTGATCTGGAAAAACAATAAGCCGGAGTATCTGGTCGGATATAAGAAGATCGAACACGAGGATACGAGGACTTTTGCAAAACTTGCCGGACAGGCTCATATGCTGGGAGGTGCGGGAATGGTTCTTCTTTCCTTCCCGCTGAATGAGGAGAGGCCGGATCCCGTATTTGCGGTTTCCATGCTCGTATGCAGTCTTGTTCTGATCGTGATGGCTTTTGTTCGTTACAGACAGGCATTAAAGAGCAGACAAAAGAAATGATATGATTACAGGATTGTGGGAGTGCGTAAGCACGGAACAATCCGTAATCGACTTTTGGCGACTATATCATAATATAGCCTGATTTTATTCCGTTAACGCATAAAACCGTGATTGACATTGTATAAAGATGAACATATACTAAGAAAGTCTGAAAAACGAGACTTATAGTATCAGGGAACATATAGAATTAGGAGGATTATTATGAAAAAGAAAATTATGGCAGTACTTGTAGCAGCAGGTATGGTTGTATCGCTTGCAGCTTGCGGCGGCAGCAGCCAGACAGCAACAGGGACAGCAGAGTCCGCTGCAGAGACAGTTGAATCCGCGGCAGAGTCAGTTGCATCTGAGGCAGCTTCCGAGGATGCAGAGCTTGTAACTGTCACAGAAGGCAAACTCACCATGAGCACGAACGCTGCTTTTCCGCCGTATGAAATGACAACTGACAGCGGTGACCTTGAAGGTATCGATATCGAGGTTGCGGGCGCTATCGCTAAGAAGCTTGGTCTTGAGCTTCAGGTAGATGATATGGACTTTGACGCAGCTCTTCTTGCGGCTCAGCAGGGCAAGAGCGATATCGTTATGGCAGGCGTTTCCGTAACAGAAGAGCGCCAGAAGGTCATGGAGTTCTCTGACTCCTACGCAACGGGCGTTCAGGTCATCATCGTTAAGGAAGATTCTGATATTGCTTCCGTCGAAAACCTTGATGGCAAGATGATCGGCACACAGCGCGGCACAACAGGCAATATCTATTGCACAGATGATTACGGCGAAGACCACGTCACAACATATGACAACGGTCTTACAGCTGTTCAGGCTCTTATGAACGGGCAGGTCGACTGTGTCGTTATCGACCAGGAGCCGGCTAAGGCATTTGTCGCTGCAAATCAGGGACTTAAGATCCTTGATACCGAGTATGTTTCCGAAGATTATGCTATCGGTATGGCAAAGGGCAATACAGCTCTTCAGAGTGCTGTGAATAAAGCGCTTGCAGAACTTCAGGAAGACGGTACGGTCCAGTCTATCGTTGACAAGTACATCGCTGCAAAATAAAGTAGTTCAATTCCGGATCCGGAGCAGTCTGAATTAACCGCGACGGATCCGGTTTCCTATATAAAAAGAGAAGAAGGAGGCTTTAAAATTGGAAGAGTTGTATGAAGCCTTATCGCAGATGGCGACAAGCGGTGAAAAACTGAGCTTCACTCAAAACTTCTTTATGAAGTTTTATCAGGCGTTTCTGTACAATGAACGTTGGAAGCTCTATTTGGGAGGAGTCGGTACGACACTTCTGGTCACGGCCTGTGCTCTTATTTTAGGCATACTGCTCGGAATCATTGTTGCACTTGTCCGCACGGCTCATGATCAGCAGAAGTCCCGTAAGAGTATTCTGCTTGGAATTTTGAATCTCATTTTCAAGATTTATGTAACGATCATCCGCGGTACGCCGATGATGGTACAGCTGCTTATCATGGGAATGGTCGTGTTCTCATCCAGCCGCAATTTTACATTTGTCGGAACATTGACGCTGGGCATCAATTCGGGTGCTTATGTTTCCGAGATTATCCGCGGTGGTCTGATGGCTGTCGATTCCGGACAGATGGAGGCCGGACGCAGTCTGGGACTCAATTATATGACGACCATGATTCATATCATTATTCCGCAGGCTATCAAGTCAGTCCTGCCTGCTATGGGTAATGAGTTCATCATCCTTCTCAAGGATACTTCTCTTATCACTGTAATCGGCGGCAAGGAACTGCTTTATGCCGCACAGGGAGTTATGAACCGTACATATGAGGCCATGTTCCCTCTGCTCATTACAGCAGTGATTTATCTGATACTCGTCATGATCTTTACGTATCTTCTCGGATTATTTGAAAGGAGGTTGAGACAGAGTGATCGCCGTTAAGAATCTGCAGAAAAGTTTCGGAGGCCTGAAAGTCCTCGATGGTATCGACCTTGATGTGGAACAGGGAGACGTGATCGTTCTTGTCGGTCCCTCCGGATGCGGAAAGTCCACATTCCTGAGATGTCTTACACATCTCGAAGAACCCACAGGCGGACAGATTTTCCTGGATGGAAAAGAGGTAAAAGACCGCGATATCGATCAGGTGCGTTCGAAGATGGGGATGGTGTTCCAGCATTTTAATCTGTTTCCGCACATGACCGTTAAGAAGAACATTACGCTGGCTCCTGTCCTTCTGAAGAAGAAGACGCAGGCAGAGGCCGATAAGCAGGCAATGGAACTGCTTGAGAGAATCGGACTTGCTGACAAGGCGGACGAGTATCCGAATATGCTCTCCGGCGGACAGAAGCAGCGAATCGCCATTGTGCGGGCGCTGGCTATGGATCCGGAAGTCCTCCTCTTCGACGAGCCAACAAGTGCTCTCGATCCCGAGATGGTAGGCGAGGTTCTTGAGCTTATGAAAGTTCTTGCCAAGAACGGAATGACAATGGTTGTTGTTACGCACGAGATGGGATTTGCCAAGGAGGTCGCTTCGAGGGTGATTTTCATCGACAAGGGCAAGATTCAGGAGGATAAGCCTCCGCAGGAGTTCTTCGCCAATCCGGAGAATCCGAGGCTGCGGGATTTCCTGTCGAAGGTCCTCGTGTAAACGAGGCTTAAAATACTTTACTATAACATTGATTGCCTTATAATGAGCGGAAAATGAAAACCTGCCGGCAGCTCGAAAGAGTGAAGCCGGCAGGTTTTCATTTTCGGAGATAGAAAGCGAATATATGTGGTATACTTATGTCATTGAAATTGCTTTCGGACTCCAGAAGTTTGAAAGTAAACTTTCAAACTTTGATTGTCGGGTCAGATGACCATGCAAGCATGGTCGCCTGACCCTGGAGGAGCAAATTATGGTATCACGATTTTTCCTCCATATGTCTCAGAGCCTGAAAATCATCTTGAGGAGAGAAGTTCATGTATTTGCTGATTTCTGATAATCTTGAACAGGTTACCCCGGCAGAATGTATGAAGGCGGCCAGGCCATATGTTGTTGTAATGGATTCGTCCGAATGGCAGAAGGAGAAGGATTCCTTCCGCATGGGTATCGACTTAGATATAGAATATGATCGGATTCATACTACCAAAGCCGAAGTCAACTATGATTCGCTGACCGGCGGTTTTACGATCCCGGACAAGCGTGACATCGCAGGGAAGAATCACGAGTTCACGTTCGCACTGGATGAGAAAGGCGTTGTCTTCATTGACGACGATGGCCTGGCCAGACAGATCGTAGAAGAACTTCAGATGACGCGCAAGTGGAAAATCCCGAGTCTTGAGCGCTTCCTTTACGATTTCCTTAACAAGATCGTTTTCGGGGATCTCGCTTATCTGAATGAAGTGGAGGACAGACTGGCTGCAATTGAGGACAGTATTCTCGACGGAACAGTCAGCAAAAAGGCGTTGACCTGTATTGTTGAGATGCGCAGAGAGCTCCTCCGTCTTCGAACGCACTATGAACAGCTGATCGATCTGGGGCTGGAGCTTGGAGAGAACGAGAATAATTTCTTCGCAGAACACAATCTTCGCTATTTTGATATGTTCACTGCAAGGGTAATGCGGCTGCAGGATATCGTTACTTATCTTCGTGACTACAGTGTGCAGGTAAGGGATCTGTATGCGAATCAGATCGCTGTCCAGCAGAATAATACCATGACGATTCTGACGGTCGTGACGACGATCTTCATGCCTCTGACCTTGATTGTCGGCTGGTACGGAATGAACTTCCGGTATATGCCGGAGCTGGATTCACCGCTCGGTTACCCGATTGTCATCATAGTGTGCCTTGCGATTGTGATCGTGAGTATTGTTTTCTTCCGGAAAAAGAACTGGCTGTAGATTTTCTCACAGATGCAGTAGCATGCAGGCTATCATAAATTTCATTCTGTCTTCAGAACTCTCAAGGCTGCTTCCGAGCAGCCTTTTTATATTGCCGAGCTGATAAATCACAGTATTTCTGTGCATGAACATTTTCGATGCGACCGCCTGGATGCTGCCGTTATTCAGCAGATACTGCTCCAAGATTTCCATATAATTCGAGCCGTGTTTTTTGTCATACTCTATGAGGGGCAGGAGCTGATCCTCACCCATCTCTTTCAGCAGCTGGCCGTCTGAGACGAGCGCAAGAATTCTGTATATTCCCATATCGTCGAACCACATAATTCTCCTGTTCAGCTGATGGGATGCTCTGAGAGCGGCCTTTGCTCTGTGATAGCAGAGATGGAGGCTGCCGAGATCTATCATAAGACTGCTTCCTCCGGCATAGATTGTGTGATCTTTCATGCGCACTTCTGTTCTGTGAATGAATGCGTCGACGAGCTCATGCAGCTCGTCTTCGGGGACTGCGTTCACTACTATTACAAAGCAGGAATCGTAATAAAAGAAGCAAGCGTTGTGTGTGAGGCTCTCAAGATAGAGCTGGAGCTGGAAGCTTATCCTGCGTCGCTCGACCGTATCCATGCTGTCCAGACCATCCAGTGTGATCAGGATGATCTGAAAGGTACCGTCGACATCGAAGTAGGGGAGCAGCTCATTTTTGAACTGCTGCGTAAGATCGGGCTTTTCGATTGCCCCTATTAAAGCCTGCGAGATCTGCTCATCCGCCATGCCCTGGAGAAGAATACGCATATCGAGATCTTTCGTCATCTCAAAGAGCTCTGTGCTCCACGGAACGGTCAGGAGCGGAAAGCTGTTCTCATCGCAATATCGGATCAGGGATTCCGGAACCTCCGTGATATACATGCCGGTATTGATGATAAGCCCCGAAGCATCGAGACGGATGAGATTCGATACCAGTTTCAATTGGGATTCTTCGTCCTGAAAGCCGAACCCCGTCGTGATTGCCAGATCTTTTCCCTTGAAATTATTGAGAATCTTAAGGTCCTCAATAAGCAGGATCCAGCTGATGGAGTTGGACCATCCGTTTGCTCCTGCGAGAAGTTCCATTCCGTATCGTGTTTTTGAGACGGTCAGCATGTCTTCAATCGTAAATCCCATATATTTCTTACTGTTCCAATCATCGGCGATGGCGATTGGACTTCTCCTTTTCTTTTTGCTTTCGGTTTATCGGTGAAATCTGAAAACGACATTCTTATGAGTTTGGATATATGTGCTTTCAGTACATATATCATAGCACAAATTCAGATGTGTAGCCTATAGATAACCGGAAAATTTGCGGTAATATATAGTCATAAGATACAAAAGGGAAAAGAAAGACGATAAGAAGAGAAAAAAAGGGAGGTCGTTATCATGTTATCATTTCCGATTGATTATTATTGTGAATATCATAAAGAAGATCCTGCTCCGGAATGGATGACAGGAGAGAGAATGAGCTTCTGTGAGCAGCCGGAAACAAGAGAGAACGGTGTTCTTGGCGGAATCATGGAGTTCCTCAGCAGACTGTTCTGAGAAACGAATAGATACGGGATGTGAAGATGAGAGATCATTTTCACATCCCTTTTTTTGTTTCTATCTGACCGCCAATACGAGCAAGACGCGAAGCGCCTGCGAAAGATGAGCTGTGTAGTTATGACATTTTTTATATTGGAACCTTTATAGTGAAGTGTTATAATCAAACTATCAGCAAGTCTTAATCATTTCCATAGCAGCGTCGCTGCTGTCTTATACGGAGATTCTTCCGCGATTACCCTTGCTAGTTACAAGTTAATAGCAGGGAGACTGCAGTGTTTGACGAGATTCTGTATCTGAAGTGCTTTATAGGCACACCACGACTGTCTTCCTGCGTCGGCAGAAAGGAGTGTGTATGAGAGATACAAGAAGAAAGAGTAAAACCTATGAAGAACTGGACTTTACTGATGACTTCATGTTCTGCAAAATCATGCAGAATTATCCGGAACTCTGCAGGGAATTAACAGAAAAGATTCTTGGCAGAAAAATTGGCGAGATTGTAATGCAGGAAAGTCAGAAATCTATTGAGATTACCGCTGATGGCAGGGGTGTGCGTTTCGACGTTTATTTCGAGGATGATTCATTAACGGTATACGACATAGAAATGCAGACATATCATGACTCAGATCTTCCAAAGAGGTTTCGTTATTATCAGGGAATGATAGATCTGAACATGATGGAACATAGCGCCAAGTTTGGAGAACTGAAAAACAGCTATATTGTCTTTATTTGTTTAGAGAATCCTTATAAGATAGCGGGGCTGCATAAATATACTATTTGTAACATGTGTGAAGAAGATCCTACGATGGAATATGATGATGGAGCTTATCATATTATTCTCTCTGCTGAAGGGGATAAAGATGATGTTTCAGAAGAAATGAAAGCGTTCCTGCGATACCTGACGACCAAAGAAGTAGGTTCTGATTTTACGAGACGACTGGATGAACGGGTCGGTACTGCTCGCAGACATGAGAAATGGAGGTTGGAGTACATGACACTCTTGGAACGAGATGAAAGAATGTGGGAAGAAGGGCATAGAGAAGGTGAAAACCTTTTTGCTTTGCTTGTAAGCAAACTCATGAAAGAAGGGCGCTCAGAAGATGTTGAAAGAGCGGCAACAGACGAAGCGTATCGTAAAACTCTTTACGCAGAATACAATCTTAAGTGACAGCTGCACAGAGCGTGAATTTTCGAGCTGACCGAATGCACAGAAAATAATTGAAATCTTTTACGTGCATAGAAAAACAGATTGACAAACCAGCCGACATAAATTAGAATCTTTCATTAGATGTGACAAAACATTAAATTTATATAAATGCGATGAAGGCACTATGCAATTTGCCCACCACTACAGAGATCCGACGGTTGGTGCGAGTCGGAGTGAGTACAATGCGCAGTCTCATGCCGGAGCAGATTTCCTGAAGGCGAAAGCTGTGTAGGGAAATCCGGAAGGTCCCGTTATCAAGGCCAGGTACTTTATTGAGTACTACAGAGCGGTCGCTTGTGCGGCAATCTGGGTGGTACCGCGATTAATTGATTAGTCGTCCCAGAGGTTCATTAAGTTCGTGAGCCTCTGGGCTTTTTTCATTAAGAAAAGTTTCTGATCGGCCATCCCGATTCATAGAAAGGGATATGCGGCGTGAGTCGGAACGGCAAGGCTTCCGGACAGGTACTTATCTATAGAAAGGAAAAGAAAATCATGAGAACACTGAAATTCATCGACATGACCCTTAGACAGGCTGCAAACGCCCGCGGCAGAGAGCTCTCCTTCAAGGAAAAGCTTGAGGTGGCGAGGAGCCTTGACCGATTGAAGGCAGATACGATTGAGCTCGCACCGATTTCTGACAGCAAGGCCGATCAGCTTGCCAACCGGACCATCGCTTCCATGGTGGTGACAAGAATCTCCGCGGCAGTCGATATTTCAGTCGGCAATATTGAGCAGACATGGGAAAGCGTTAAGCCGGCTAAGAAACCGAAGCTCAACATCATTGCTCCGGTTTCGACCGTTCAGATGGAGTATATGTGCCATAAGAAAGCGGGCGCAATGCTCGAGCTCATTTCGGAATCCGTAAAGAAGGCCCGTTTCTACACGGAGTTCGTTGAATTCTCCGCTGAAGATGCGACCCGCGCAGAGCCGGAATTCCTGTATAAGGCGTTGAATGCTGCCATTGATGCGGGTGCTTACAAGATCACAGTCTGCGACACTGCAGGCATTATGATGCCGGATGAATTCGGCACATTTGTCAGAGAAATCATGGAAAATGTTCCGGGCCTTAAAGACATCGAGCTTTATGTCGAGATCAGGGATACCATCAACATGGCAGTTGCATGTGCTGCTCAGGCAGTCAGAGAAGGTGCTGTCGGCGTAAAATGCACCGCCCTGCCGAACGGCTATCCGACTATGGAGGAGCTTGCCGAGTTCGTGGCAGTCAAGGGTAATGACCTCGATATCACAACGCAGGTCCGCGTGACGGAGCTTCATCGCGCTGTAGGACAGCTGAAGAGAATCCTTGATCCGCAGGAAGACGATCAGTCCCGCTTTAATAATATCGGGCTTGAAGACATTGCAAATGTCTGCCTTGACAAGAACGATGACATCAGCGAGGTGACCAAGGTCGTTCGCCAGATGGGATATGATCTCAGCGAGGAGGACAATGCCCGCGTATTCGAGTCTTTCCTCAGAGTTGCTGCCAAAAAGACATATGTAGGAACCAAAGAGCTGGATGCAATTATTGCAAGCACAGCCATGCAGGTGCCGTCCACATATACACTGAAGACTTATGTTATCAACAGCGGAAATGTTATCACCGCGACTGCAAATATTCTTCTCGTGAAGGACGGTGAAGAAATCCGTGGCGTAGGTATCGGCGACGGTCCGATCGATGCTTCTTTCCAGGCTATTGAGCAGATCATAGGACATCACTATGAACTCGATGATTTCCAGATCCAGACGGTAACGGAAGGCCGTGACGCCATGGGAAGCGCTCTTGTTAAGCTTCGCGCCGGCGGCCGCGTCTATTCAGGAAACGGCATTTCAACGGATATTATCGGGGCTTCGATCCGGGCTTATATCAGTGCTTTGAACAAGATTGTTTATGAGGAAGCATAATATCCGGGCTGATATTTCGACAAGGACTCATGCAGAGGCGGTTCTCAGTTTTCAGGAACCGTTCCTGCCGGATGACTGTCGGGATACTTTCGAGCAACGATGAGTGACAATGAGTGAAAAGTAAGAGGAGGTTTACGTCTTGAAACTGTCATTCTCTATCCAGAATTGGAATAATATGAGCTGGGATGAATTCTGCAGCGTTGCTGTTTACACGCGCATGCAGGGTATCGAGCTTTATGATATACACAGCCCTGTCTTCCGCGGAAAGGGCAGTCCTACGAACCCGGAGCGGGCGGCATCCGTAAGACGGCATCTGATTGCAGATCATCTTCAGCTGCCGTGTATCAACACCGTAAAGGACTTCACTTCTCCGGATTTCATCAGAGAGTTCACGGAATGTCTTACGGTAGCCGTGAATCTCGGCATAAGCTGCATCGGCATTCATACTTCGGAGAGCGATCCGGAAAAATGTGTGGAGCCGCTCGGCATTCTCCTTGATATAGTCGGAGAAAAACCGGTGACTGTTCTTGTCGAGACTGCGGATGCCTACGCGGATACGAGCCGTCTGCGCGATCTCCTGAATCGTTTCTCTGACGACAGGCTTGCAGCCCTCTGGGATATGCACACAACTGTGTTCGAGGGAGGAGAGAGTGCCGAAACGACGATCACAAATCTGGGTGCATATGTAAAACATGTGCACATTCATGACTGTCGGCAAGAGGATGGAAAAATCATTCCCGAACTGATCGGTGAAGGCCAGCTTCCTCTTCAGGATCTCATGGACGCCCTTCGCTCGGTCAACTACGACGGTTATGTATCGCTCGAGTGGGATCCGAATTGGATGGAAGGACTTGAGGATATTGAGATCATTCTGACGCATTATGAGAACGGGATGCGTCCGTTTGAAAATACAAAGCGCGGCAAACGCCATCTCTACTGGAGCAACCGTCATGTAGGACGGTACGTCTGGAAGAAGGGCGATCTGATCGACAAGACGTTTCCGCAGGTTCTGGATACCATGGTCGAAGAGTTCCCGGATCAGACGGCGATCCGCTTTACGACATTGGATTATACAAGAACATACAGCCAGTTCAGGGATGATGTCGATGAGTTTGCCCGCACGCTGGTATCCCTCGGCGTCAAGGCCGGATCCAAGGTCACGATCTGGGCGACAAATGTTCCCCAGTGGTTCCTGACTTTCTGGGCAACCACGAAGATCGGCGCTGTTCTTGTCACGATGAATACCGCTTACAAGATTCATGAAGCGGAGTATCTGCTTCGCCAGTCGGATACGCATACGCTGGTCATGATCGAAGGCTACAGAGATTCCGATTATAACAGCATCATCAATGAACTCTGCCCGGAGATTAAAGATAATAAGCCGGGTAAGCCGCTCCATACGAGACGTCTTCCGTTCCTTCGCAACGTCATTACAGTCGGTTTCCGCATGCCCGGCGCTCTGACCTGGGAGGAATCCCTCGAGTATGCGTCACGCACGCCGATCGAAGAGATCAATCGCATGGCTGCGGCAGTCGATGTGAACGATGTCTGCAATATGCAGTATACGTCCGGAACGACGGGATTCCCGAAGGGCGTTATGCTGACACATTACAATATTGTCAATGACGGTAAGAGTATCGGCGACGGAATGGATCTGTCTACGGAAGATCGTATGATGATCCAGGTGCCGATGTTCCACTGCTTCGGCATGGTACTCGCTATGACTGCAACGATGACCCACGGCGGCACGATTCTTCCGATTCCGTACTTCTCGCCGAAGTCGTCGCTTTCCTGCATACACAATGAGCATATCACCGCTTTTCACGGCGTGCCGACGATGTTCATTGCGATGCTGTCGCATCCGGATTTCGAGAAGACCAGCTTTGCACATATGAGGACCGGTATCATGGCAGGAAGTCCCTGCCCGATCGCTGTCATGCGGGATGTCGTCGAGAAGATGCATATGCCGGAAATTGTTATTGTTTACGGTCAGACCGAGGCTTCGCCGGGCTGCACGATGAGCCGCACTACGGATTCTCTGGAAGTCCGCGTCACGACCGTCGGAAGCGCTTTCCCGGAAGTCGAGTGCAAGATCGTGGATCCGGAGACCGGCGAGGATTGTCCGGACGAGGTCATCGGAGAGTTTGTAGCCCGCGGATATAATATTATGAAGGGTTACTACAAGATGCCGAAGGCAACAGCCTCTGCGATCGATAAGGACGGTTGGCTGCATACAGGCGACCTTGCCTGCAGAACGAAGGAAGGCAATTACAGAATTACAGGCCGTCTGAAGGATATGATCATCCGCGGCGGTGAGAATATTTACCCGAAGGAGATCGAGGAATTCATTTATACACATCCGAAGGTAAGCGATGTTCAGGTCATCGGCGTTCCGGATCAGGCGATGGGCGAGGAGATCATGGCCTGCATCATCCTCAAGGAGGGCGAGACCATGACGGTCGAGGAGATGAAGAAATTCGTACTTGACCACATGGCGAAGCACAAGGTGCCGAAGTACATCGATTTCGTGGACGGATTCCCGATGAACGATGCGGGTAAGATCCAGAAGTATAAGATGCGTGAGCAGGCGATTGAGAAGCTCGGGCTGCAGAAGGCGGCGAGCATTGTAACGGCTTAAGTACATGTAAGAAAGCTGAATTACCGAAGCAGACGGGAAAAAACGTTATGCTTCGGTAAATCTGACATAAGAGAGAAACTCGGAGGAAAATATTATGAGTGACAGACAGAAGCAATATGTGACGGTGGACGGTAATGAAGCCGCCGCTTATATTGCATATGCATTCACTGAAATAGCGGCTATTTATCCAATTACACCTTCCTCGCCGATGGCGGGAAAAACAGACGTCTGGTCTGCCAACGGAAAGAAGAACATCTTCGGTCAGCGCGTCCGCCTCGTTGAGATGCAGGCGGAATCCGGCGCAATCGCAGCCGTTCACGGTGCACTTGAGACCGGAGCCCTGGCGACAAGTTTTACTTCTTCGCAGGGACTTATGCTGATGATCCCGACCATGCACCGCATTGCCGGTGAGCGTCTCCCGGGCGTACTTCATGTGGCCAGCCGTACGGTCGGCTCCCACGCGCTCTCTATATTCGGAGATCATTCGGATGTATATAACTGCCGTCAGACGGGATTTGCCCTTCTTGCGAGCGGCGATGTTCAGGAGGTCATGGACCTTGCAGGCGTGGCACATCTTTCGGCAATCAAGGGGCTTGTACCGTTCATTCATTTCTTTGACGGTTTCCGCACATC
>OCVV011346351.1_pt1 | contig 12901 bp, 9 predicted proteins | sample 1539721 | NCBI WGS metagenome assembly OCVV01 (sample SAMN02144230, study PRJEB22623) | gut metagenome | biome: sheep rumen | host: Ovis aries | place: New Zealand
GTGGTCGGGGCCGTCGGTCAGCCAGTTGAACTTCGACGTGGCGGCGTCGGCTTCGAACTTCGCGTAGTCCTTGATCAGTTCACGGTTGCGCACGCGGGCGTTGACCGGCAGGGTGACCCAGCGTTTGGGGTGGGCAGGGTAGTGCAGCTCGTTCTGCGGGCGGATCTCGTCGGCGGGCGTGACCACGGCGCGGGAGTGGGCCATGCGGGTGGTCAGGCGCATGATGACGGGGATCGTATTCTCCTCGGAATAATCGAAAGCGGCGCGGGTCATCGCATAGGCCTCCTGCTGGGAGGACGGTTCGAAGACCGGCATCATGCCGAACGTACCCCAGAAGCGGGAATCCTGCTCGTTCTGCGAGCTGTGCATCGAGGGATCGTCGCAGGCAGCCACCACGAGGCCGCCGTTGGCGCCGGTCATGGCCGAGCCCATGAGCGGATCGGCGCAGACGTTCATTCCTACGTGTTTCATGCACACCAGGGCGCGCTTGCCGGCATAGCTCATGCCCAGCGCCCCTTCCATGGCGGTCTTTTCATTGCTCGACCAGACGTCGTGCACATGGCGTTCCGCAGTGAGCGGATGGCCCTGGATGTACTCCGTGATTTCGGTAGAGGGAGTGCCCGGATAGGCATAAACGCCGCTGAGCCCTGCGTGCAAAGCACCCAGCGCTACGGCTTCATCTCCTAATAGTAATTGCTTATCTGCCATAATTCGTTAACTGGTTTGCGGATTTCAATCCAACAAAGTTAACGAATTAAAGCGATTATTCCAATTTTCTTCCGGTTTTATTTGCCGAAAACGGCTTCGTAGTCCTTGCGGAACTTTTCGATGCCCTGGTCGGTCAGGGGGTGGTGGGTCATCTGCTCGATGACTTTGTAGGGAACCGTGGCGATGTCGGCGCCGGCAAGGGCACATTCGGTCACGTGCATCGGGTGGCGGATGCTGGCGGCGATGATCTCGGTCTTGATGCCGTGGCGCTGGAAGATCTCGGCGACTTCGGCGATCAGGTCGGTGCCGCGGACACTGATGTCGTCGAGGCGTCCGACGAACGGGCTGACGAAGGCTGCGCCGGAGCGGGCGGCCAGCAGCGCCTGGTTGGCCGTGAAGATGAGCGTCATGTTGACCTGGATGCCTTCTGCTGCCAGGGCGTGGCAGGCCTTGAGTCCTTCAACGGTCATCGGGATCTTGACGACCATGTTCTTGTGGATGGCGGCAATTTCGCGGCCTTCCCGGATCATCCCTTCGGCGTCCGTGGTGGTCGCCTTGACTTCGCCGCTGATGGGACCGTCCACGATGGAGGCGATCTCCGCGACGACCTGTTTGAAGTCGCGGCCTTCTTTGGCGATGAGGGAAGGGTTGGTTGTTACGCCGCAGATGACACCCATCGCATTGGCTTTCCGGATGTCTTCGACGTTGGCAGTGTCGAGAAAGAATTTCATTACAGGTATTGGTTTTTAGGTTGTTGCAAAGGAATTTCACAGCAGGCTTCCCCGGGCGACGATGGCGCAGGGGCCGCCGACCCGGATGTCGGGAATGCCGTCTTTCAGCCGGAGGGTGGACAGGACCAGGGACGGACGGCCCATCGCTTCACCCTGGAGGAAACGGCACGTGGCGCCGTCGCCGATGAGCCGGTTGCGGAAGAGATAGCCGGTCAGGGCGGCGTTGGCCGTACCGGTGGCCGATTCTTCCGGAACGGCATAGCGGGGTGCGAAATTGCGCACGTGTGCCGTATAGCCGTCTCCCGGAACGGTCGCCAACGCGTGGACACCGACCACATCGAGCCGGGTGCTCAACTGCGAGAGGGCGTCCATGTCCGGACGCAGGGACTGGAGCGTCTTCAGGTCACGGACGGGCAGGATGATGTCGGGGATGCCGGTCGAAATACTTTCGACGGGAAGCGGCGCCAGGTCTTCGCGCGTGAGTCCGCCCATGGCGGCCAGCAGTTCTGCCAGCAGGGATTCGTCTTCGAAGGTGCCTGCGAGCCGGGGACGGGCCATCTGCATCATCGTCGTGGGACCCGGGATGATCTCCAGGTCGCCGGCTTTGGTGTGATTCAGGCAGGGAATCCCTTCCGGGACGATCCCTTCCCGGAAAAGGGTGCCGAACGACGCGATGGTCGCGTGGCCGCAGAGGTCGATTTCACCGGCGGGCGTAAAATAGCGGACGGTAAATTCCGCCGGTCCGTCCTGCCGGATAAAGGCGGTCTCCGAATAGCGGAGTTCGGCGGCGACCTTGCGCATCAGTTCATCTTCCGGGAAATCACTGCCGGGGCCGAGGGGGACCACGCCGGCCGTATTGCCTCCGAAAGGCTCATCCGTGAAGGCATCGACGATGTAGAATCTCATGGCGCTGGGATGTTTAGTCCGTTTTTTTCTTATTTTTACATTCTGAAAGAATCTACAAAAATAAAAAATAAACGATGGAAATCTCACAGACAGTCGAATTAATCATCCGTCTGGCCGCCGCTTCGCTGATTGGCGCCGCCATCGGTTTTGAACGGAAATACCGCGCCAAAGGCGCCGGCATCGGTACGCATGTCCTGGTTGCCATCGGATCTGCCCTGTTCATGGTCGTTTCCCAATACGGCTTTGCCGGTGCAGCACGCTTCGATGCCGCCCGTGTCGCCGCGGGTGTCGTGTCCGGCATCGGTTTCCTCGGCGGCGGCATCATTCTCAAACAGCAGAACCGCGTGAGCGGCCTGACGACGGCCGCCGGCCTCTGGGTCACGTCCGCGATGGGACTGGCCGTCGGCAGCGGCATGTATGTCGTCGGCGTCAGCGCAGCGGTCATCGTCCTGGCCTGGATCGATATTGTCAACCGGCTGACTCGCAGGATCGGCCGCCGTCAGATCACCGTCACCTTCCAGTCCGATAAGCAGGAGTCGTTGATTGCGGCGATCCAGACGCTTGGAAAAGGCGTCGAGTCGTATTCCCTTTCCCGCAGTGAATCCGGCTATAAGGTCGAAGCCATCCTGAACGTCGCGCAGAAGACCTACACCACCGAACTGCTCCCGCAACTGACGTCGATTCCGGACGTCAAACTCGACAAGATCGAATAAACGTGATTACGATCAGAAGCGCAGCGTGACGTGTCCGAGGACAGTCAGGCCGGCGACGGGTACGAAGCCAAGCTGGTAGTAGCGGTTGTCCGGGGTGTGTCCGTAGCTCTCGCACACGGCGCTGTAAACCCAGCCGCTCTGTGCTACGCGGGCGTTGAACAGGTTGTTGCCTTCCACGCCGAAATCGATCTCCTTCAGGAAACCTTTCAGCCGCAGCGTATAGCCGAGTGAAAGGCTCGACAGGCTGTAGGCCGGCAGGGAGCGGAGCTCGTTTTCGCTGTTGTCCAGGTACATCCGGCTCACGAATCCCGTGTGCCAGACGGCGCGGAAGGCCCCGAAATGCAGGTTCACGAAACCGTTCAGGATTGCCGAGGGCGAGAACGCCAGGGTCTTGTCGTCGTAGTGGAAGGAGCGGGCTTCATCGCCGTTGCCGTCGCAGTGGTATTTGGCATAGTCCGGATTGTCCTTCCAGTCGTCCCAGTCTTCGATGACTTCGTCGAAGTCGAGCAGGCGGTTGCGGCTCAGGGCGGCGTTGCCCTCGAGGGTCAGCCAGCGCGTGACGTCCCAGCCCGCGGTCAGCTCCGCGCCCAGGCGGTAGGAATCCGGGATGTTGGTGGTCAGCGGTTCGCCGATCTCGCTCAACGCGCCGGTCTGGACCAGCTGGTCGCGGTAGCGCATATAGTAGAACGTGGCGCCGGCGCGCCAGGCCTGTCCTTCATATTGGTAACCGGCTTCCCAGTCCAGCACGCGCTCGGCGCGCGGGGCGGGATACTTGCCGTTGTCGGTGAAGTTGTTGCGTTCCGGCTCACGGTGTCCCATCGCGAAGGATGCGAAGGCGCGGTGGCCGTCCCGGCTGAAGTTGACGCCTGCCTTTGGGTTGAAGAAATCATAGCTGACGTCCACGTTCAGGATATGTTTGGACGGGATATCCGTCTCCTTGTCGATGACGTATTTGTCGTTGTAGCCGTCCGTGCGGTAGCGGACGTGGCGGTATTGCAGGTCCCCGAACACGCTCCAGGCTTCGCTCAGCGCCAGGGATGCCTTCACATAGCCGCTTGCATCCAGTTTGGAGGCGTCGGAGTCGTAGTATTTGCGCGGATCCTTTTCGGAGATGCCGTAGCGGGCGGCCACTTCCGGGCTGGCCGCATAGGTCAGGTAGCCGAAATGATTGCCCGTGAACTGCTGGACGGACGCGCCGCCGATGACGTCCCAGGCGCCCTTGCGGAACGTGACGTTCGCCACGACGCCGTACGTGTCCTGCAGCAGCCCCTTCCGGCGGACGAAGTCCGTCTTCTTGATCTTGTTGCCCTGGCTGTCCTTGAAGTATTCGAGACCGTATTTGTTGATCTTGTTCTGGCTGCGGAACTCTTCATAATAGCCGTAGCCGTGCGTGTAGTGGGGCGAGACGGAGAGTTTCCACCAGTCGTCGATGTCCCAGGAGAAATTCAGGATGTGATGGGTCTGCCAGAAGTTGTCCGTGGTGCGCGGCCATAGGCTGCCGTCGCTCATCCGGTATCGTTCGGTGGTGTATTCCGTGCCGTCGATGGACATCAGTTCATAGAGGGAGTTGTACTGGCCCAGGCCGGCCTCCCACATATCCTTGTAGGTCCGGATGCCGGTCTTTGCCCCGTAGGTGCCGTCCATAATGGACAGGTCGTTGTTGCCGGCGGTGACTCCGTTCCAGGCTTGGCCGGTGTTCTCGAAGTTGCCGATCAGTTTGTAACTCAGTTTCCAACCGCTGCCCAGCCAGGTCAGGCCGCCATAGTAGCTGCCCGAGCGGCCGTTTGTGCCGGGCAGGAAGCCGTCGGTCGTGGTCTGGTGGTAGGCACCGTCCACGACCAGGTGGTTCCACAGCAGGCCGGTGGAAAGGTCCCCGCCGACATTGAGCGTATTGAAGGAACCGTAGGATGCGGTGATTTCGCCCGTCGGAACGAGTGAAGGGGCTTTCGTCCCCAAAGCGATGGTGCCGCCGAAGGCGCCGTCGCCGTTGGTGGAGGTCCCCACGCCGCGCTGGATCTGCACGCTGGAGAGCAGTTTGCCGTAAGAATTCATATTGGCCCAGAACACGGTCTGGTCTTCCGGGGAGTTGAGCGGCACGCCGTCAAGCGTTACGTTGATGCGGCTGCCGCCCGCACCGCGGATACGCAGGTAGGTGGTGCCGGTGCCCACGCCGTTTTCACTCCAGGCGATGATGCCCGGTGTCCGGGAGAATAGCATCGGAAGTTCCCGGCCAGAACTGGAAAAATCCTGGAGTTCGGCGCGGCGGATGTTCGCGACCGCGAACGGTGCGTCCTTCGCGGCGCGAACGGCACTGATGACGGTTTCCTGCAGTTTTTCAACCTGCAGGGAATCGGGTTCCTGCGCTGCGGCAGGATTCACAGCAGACAGGGCCAGGGCGGCCAGCGCTGTGCAGACAAAATGGAATCTCATGGATAAATACCTTATTTGTAAAACACAATAAGGGGGACGGGAAGATAGCTTTTCCTACGCGGGCATTACCCCGATCAGGTAGTGAGGGTATCATCTCAGCCTCGGCTTAAAGCCTCAGCACCCCTTCGCCTGCACCCTGCAGGCTGGCGCAAAGATACGAAAAAAACGCAATCAGTGAAGCGCTGCGATGATTTCTTCGATGGTATCGAAGAAACGGATGGCGCCGGCCATGACCGGCTTCATGAAACCGGCCTGCTGCATGTTGGCAAGCAACTGCTTGAGCGGATCGTAGTAGCCTTCGAAGTTGAAGATGAGAATCGGCTTGCTATGTTTGTCGATGGCGCGGTTGCAGGCGTAGGTGAACAGTTCGTCCATTGTGCCGAAACTGCCCGGCATGACGATGCAAGCGTCGCTGCGGTCTTCCATCACCTGTTTGCGCTCGGCGAAGTCGGCCGTTTCGATGAATTCCGAGAGCCCTTCGCGGACGACCGGGATGCCGCTTTCGCGGACTTCCTTCGTGCCGCGGAAGCCGCGGGGAAAAACCCCGATGACCCGGCCTCCGCCGTCCTGCGCCCCGTCGGCCAGCGCGCCCATCGTTCCGACGGCGGCACCGCCATAGACCAGCGTCAGGCCGGCCTTGGCCAGCCGGAACCCCAGTTCGTAGGCCAATCCCTTGTAGATTTCGTTGCATCCGGGTGCGGAACCCAGGTAAACGGCGATATTCTTCATGGCTTGAAGTGACGGGATAGGGGAAGGAACATGCTTTCAGACGCCTGCTGCATCAACGTGGATTCGAGGGAGGAGGCACCGGGGACCCGGGCGGGGCAGATGGCGTCGAAACGGTGTGAGATGCAGGAGACGTGGAATTTCGGGTACAGGCCGTCAATCTTCTCTTCGCTTTTCTGGATGTACCCCTCGATGACCAGGTCGCATTCTGCGGGAATCATCAGCTCCTGGGTGAAACACTTGACCGTCTCCACCGGCTTCCCGCGCAGGAAACCGGCCAGCAGGAAGGGGTCGATGGCTTCCGGCAGGGGCGTGGAGGCAATCCAGGAATGGACCGGATCGCCGCCCAGGCATACGGCGACGGGCAGGCGATGGGTACAGTCTGCCAGAAACTGCGCGAGGGAACTGTCGGCCGGGCAGTGCAGGATCGCGTTCGTGTCATCCACCAGCTGGATCTCAAAAAGATCCGTGCGGTGCGCACCGGTCAGGGGATTGCAGGTATGGATATGCGCGAAGCTGAGGAAGCGTCCGGGATCCTGCGGCCATTCCTTCAGGGCAGGCAGCTGGCTCAGCTGCGCCGCGTATTGCACGACGTCCTGGCAGGGCGCATGACCTTTGTGCAGGCGCGGCTTCCAGGAGGCGATGCGTCCTGCCGCCTGCAGCATCTTCCATTTGTCGTGCCACGTGCGGCTGCCGCCCAACAAGATGTCGCTCAGTTCCAAGAGCTTGGCGCCGGCTTCCTGCGGTTCGGCTCCCAGCGCGTAGCGGATGCGCGCCTCGGAGCCCATCAGATTGGTCAGCACCGGGAAAGCCGTGCCCGTATTCTCAAACAGCAGCGCCTTGCCGCCGCCGGGCTTCTTCGCCTCCAGCGCGCTTGCACAGGCAATCTCCAGCACCGGATCCACGAAATCCCCGATCCGGCGCAACTCGCCCTTCTCCTCCAGGAACTTCACATATTCTTTCAGACCTTTGTACATAAGCTATTTCTGTATATCCAGACCGGCGGCGCGGGCCACCAGATAGACGATCGATTTGAAAACGATGCCACTGTTGCGGGAGAGGCCGACTTCACAAGTGCGGCTGACGGCGACGCCTTCATCGCAGCCTTCAATCTGACGTTTCAGATCCCGCAGCCCGTGTTCGTTGAGCTCGGGGAAGAGGAAGCCGCGGTCACCGGCAAAGCCGTCGCAGTTGGAATCGACCACGACCACTTCGCGGGCGCAACGCTCCGCCACCCGTTTCAGGCAGGGATCCACGCCCATCTTCTTGGCCGAACAGACGGCGAACAGCGCCACCTTCTCATCGACCGGCTTGAGCGTCAGGTGGTCCATCACGAATTTGTCGAGGAATTCGGTCGGCTCGTAGAGCGGGAGCGCGTCGCCGAAATTGGACTTCATGGTATAGAGACAGGGCGTCATGTCGCAGAGAATCGGATACTTGCCGTTTTCGGAAGCCTTGATCAGCGCGGCCTTCAACGTGTCGGAAGCCTGCTTGCCGGCCTCCACGTATCCCTTGCTCGAGAAGAGCATGCCGCAGCAGAGCGAATCCATTTTCTCCGGATAGATGATCTGGTAACCGGCGGCCTCCAGGACGGCGGCCGTGACGCGGGTGACTTCCTGCTCCTTGCTGTAGGCGCGGGTCGTGCCCATCGTGCGCGTGATGCAGGACGGGAAATAGACGACTTTGCGCACTGCGGCGTGCGTGTCGTCGCGGGTGGTATCGCGTCCGACGCAGCTTTTTTGCGAGGAGGGCGCGATACCCGCGCGGTGACTGGCCCCCGTCGGCATATATTCATTCCAGAGCGGCAGCGCCCCGCCGGTGAGCCGACGCAGGCCGCGGGCCATCGCGCCGAACAGCTTCTTGCCGAAGAGCAGCCGCAGCGCGTGGATGCACTTGAGGAAGCCGCGCATCACCGAAGTGACGCCGGCCATGTGCGAAGCCAGCCAGACGGCGCGCTTCTCGCCTTTGGGCGTGTGGCTTTCGTGCCGGAATTCCTTGATCATCTTGCCCGCATCGGCCCCGACCGGGCAGTGCAGGTTGCACAGGCTGTCGGTGGCGCAGGTCTGGTCGCCCGCGTAGCGGAAGAGTTTCTGCATTTCCGCGGCGCGGTGCGGTTCCTCGCCGGAAGCTTTCAGCCGCTCGATCTCGCGGAAAGCGGCCACCCGCTGGCGCGGTGAGAGCGTAAGCCCTTCGGCCACGCAGTATCCTTCGCAGAAGCCACATTCCATGCACTTGTCCACGATCTGGCGCGTGGAAGGAATCGGCTTGAGGTTCGAAATGTGGGCGAGGGGATTGCTGTTGAGGATCACGCCGGGGTTGAGGATGCCCTTCGGGTCGAAGAGCGCCTTGACGCGCTGCATCAGCCCATAGGCCTGCCTGCCCCATTCGTATTCCACGAACGGCGCCATATTGCGGCCCGTGCCGTGCTCGGCCTTGAGCGAGCCGTCGTAACGGTCCACGACCAGTTTGACGACGTCGTCCATGAATTTCTTGTATTTCTCCACTTCGGCCGCCGTGGCAAAGTCCTGGTTGAACATGAAATGGAGGTTGCCGGCCAGGGCGTGGCCGAAGATCACGGCGTCGGCGTAGCCGTCCGCGGCGAAGACTTCGCGCAGGCGCACGGTCGCCTCGGCAAGTTTCTCGATCGGGAAGCAGATGTCTTCGATGATGGCGGTGGTGCCGCTGCGGCGCATGCCGGCCACGGTCGGCAGCATCTCCTTGCGGAGCTTCCACAGGGTGGCCTGCTCCCGGGCATCGGTGGTGAAGGCGAAAGGCAGTTCCGTCGGCACGCTTTCGATGGCGCCCGTGATGGCGGCGACTTTTTCGGTGAGTTCTTCCGCCGAGGCGGCGCGCGTCTCGACCAGCAGCACGCAGCTTTCCGGGCCGATGGTCTTCAGGAACGCGGGGATGCCCGGTGTCTGGTCCACGCTGCGCACGCCGGCGCGGTCGATCAGTTCCACGGCCGAGACCTTGCCCTGGGCCTTGAGGATCTGTACGGCCTCGCAGGCCAGGGCGATATTCGTATAAGTGATCATCGCCAGCGCCTTGTGCTTGTGGTCCACCACCGTGTTGTAGGTGATGTCCGCGATGAAGGCGAGCGTGCCTTCCGATCCGATGACCAGGTGCTTGACGATGTCGATCGGATCTTCATAGTCCACGAAGGCGTTGAGCGAATAGCCCGTCGTATTCTTGATCTTGTATTTGCGGCGGATCCGGGCTTCCAGCTCCGGGTCGGCCTTGATTTCGGCCGCGATGCCCGCGATTCCTCCCAGGAAGGATGCGTGGGTGCGGCGGAAATCGGCGCACGAAGCTTCGTCCGCCGTGTCGAGCACCGTTCCGTCGGGCAGGATGATGCGGATGTCGGCCATCGTCTTGTAGGAATTCTCCGACGTACCGCAGCACATGCCGCTGGCGTTGTTGGCGGCGATGCCGCCGATCATCGCCGAGTCGATGGAGGCGGGATCCGGACCGATCTTGCGGCCGTATTTCACCAGGAAGGTATTGGCGCGACCGCCCCGGATACCGGGCTGCAGGCGGATCTTCCGCCCTTCTTCCAGCACTTTCCACTGCTCCCAGCCGTGCGAGACGATCACCAGTACCGAGTCGCTGATGGCCTGGCCAGAGAGGGAAGTGCCGGCGGCCCGGAAGGTGACGGGGATATTCTGCAGGTCGGCCTGGTGCAGGATGGCGGCGATTTCCCGCTCGTCTTTTGCCCGTATCACCAGCTTCGGGATGAGCCGGTAAAAGGAAGCATCCGTGCCGTAAGCCAGGGTGCTGAGCGCATCGTGGAACATCCGCTCTTTCGGAATGAGCGGAAGCAGCGCTTCGTAGAAGGTTTTATATTCTCCGCTGATCATAACAAGGGTAATAATTCTTTCAGTTCACTGACACTGATGTCTTTGGCGATGATGACGCCGTTTTCGTCCAGCAGGTACAGATGCGGGACGTATTCCAGGTCGTACAGGGTCCGCATCTCGCTGGTATTCTCGAAGTCGTTGAGGAGTTTCCAGCGGGTGGGCCACAGCTTGCGGACGAATTTCCGCCAGTTTTCTTTTTCCTGCCCCACATAGACCATCACCACCTGGATGTCCATATCATAAAGATCGCTCCGCAGTTTCTTGAGCGCCTCGAATTCTTTCTGGCACTGCTGGCAGTCGATCAGGTGGAAGAAGACCAGGGTGCCGAAGTGCTTGTTGTCATACAGGGGCACGTGCTTGCCGCGCTTGTTCTGCAGCTGCAGCATCGTGGCCTTCTCGCCGGCCGGGTTCAGCCTGGCTTTCGAGAGGTCCAGGACGATCCGGTCCACGAATTCCTGCGACCAGCCGTCCGGCTCGCCGACGATATATTTTTCCGCCAGGTAAAGCGCTCCCTGCTGTTTGGGGAAACTGTCGCTTCTGCGGAGATAGTTGAACAGCTGGAGGAAAACCTCGCTGCGCAAGGCCGGCTGGCCTTCCGTCCGCTGGCCGAAGGCATCGACGATGCCTTCCACGTGTTCGATCGTCAGCGGTTCAAAGGCGCTGAAGAGATTGTCGAACAGCTTCTTGTATTGGAGGACCAATGCCTTGTCGAGGCTCAGCATCTGGGCAAGCGCCTCGCTGTCAAGGCCGCGTCCCCGGATGATGTTCTGGCTGTCAAGCAGGAACAGCATCGGCGTGGAGAGCACGGCATATTTCTTATGGTATCCGGTGGCCGCCTCGGGATCCCAGAGGTGGATGACGCGGACGGCCGGATTGGCCAGGCCGCCGAAGGTTTCGGCGATATATTTCTCCCAGGCTTCCCGGTCTGACTGGGTGTAGATGGCAAAGAAGGTGATGGGGTCGCCCTGGTAATCCTGCAGCAGCGCGGCCAGCAGCGGCGCTTCTTTCCGGCAGGTGGCGCACTCGGTGTCGTAGAAGAACAGGATCTTGTGGGCCGCTTCAACCGAGCGGATGTCGGTCAGCTGGCCGTCGGGATCTTCCATCACGAGCGGCTGGGCCGGCATCCCGATCAGGGAACTGCGGTTGAATTCGGCGAAGGTGTAGAGGATGGGGTAGAGTTCCTCGTTTTCCAATTTGAGCCGGCCGTTGAGGAACCAGTTGTCGGCGATGTGGACGGCCACGGCCTCGTGTCCCATCACCGGGGAGGAAGTGAAATAGTCGAAGGCCAGGCCGGCCGTCTTCGACTGCAGTTCGGGCTGCTGCTGCCCGACCGACTCGATGAACCGGTCGACACGGAGATTGATCGTGTCGACCGGTTCGTTGAGCAGGGTCTGGAGATAAGCGGTGACGGACGGATGGGTCGTGACCGGCTCCTGGGCCGCCAGCGCGGCGCTCAGCAGTAACAGTCCGAGGGTCAGGATCCGTCGCATGGCCTATTGCTCCCTCAGACGCAGGTATTTGTCGATATCGACATTCTTCGGCAGGAAACAGCGGGCGTTTCCGCCGTTGACCAGGACATCGCGTACGACGGTCGAAGAGATGAACGAGTACTCGTGGCCGGCCGGGATGAAGATGCTCAGGATCTCGGGTGCCATCTTGCGGTTGGCCTGGGCGATGACGCTTTCCATCTCGAAGTCCGTGGTGGTCCGCAGGCCGCGGATGATGCAGTTTACACCCATTTCCTTGCAGAAATCCACGGTCAGTCCGCGATAGGAGCAGACCTCCACGTTTTCAAGGCCGGCTACGGCATCCTGGATGATCTGGACCCGGAGTTCCGGATGGAAGAAACCGCTCTTGGCGCTGTTGTAGCCCACGGCTACGATGACGCGGTCGAACATCTTGAGCGCGGAGCGCAGGATGTCCATGTGCCCCATCGTAAAGGGATCGAAGGATCCCGGGAATAGTGCTGTTCTCATTATCCGACGGATGGAATTTTGGCGTAGATACCCGCAATGGTCGTGCCGAAACCGAAGAAATCGCTCGGATCCCCGCGATCCGGGACGATGACGGCGAAACCGTCAAAGAAGCGGATCCGATAGGAGAATTGGGCGTCGTTGTCTTCGTTCCAGAGATAACGGTAGAAAACCGTATCTTCCCCGAATGCGTCGGAGAAGCTGTCCTTGGCCATGTTGCGCGACGGGGCCCGGCCGACGTTGAAGATGTCGAAATTGATTTCTTCCCAGTTCTCGCCGCCGCGGGAAACGTCCATGCGGCCGCTTCCGATTTCATCGGCAAAATCATATTCGTAGATGCCGACCATCTCGTCCGGGGTGGTGGAGAACTTGTAAGTCTTCAGGCCGTCGCGGACCGGCGAGAGCGTGGCTGCGATCTCGTCGTTGCCCTTGAAGAGCGTGGCGCTGCGCTTGCCCTCCCCGTCGTCGATGCTCAGCGACCAGGGAATCTTGCCATCCTTTTCCAAAGCGACGAAGAAGAGTCCGGCGTCCTCCTCGTCCCGGCGTCCGACGGCCCGGTACTTGTTGCCGTCGATGCTGATTTCCCCGAACAGGACACCGTGGTCTTCGGTGCAGGTGAGCAGGACCGGAGCCTGTCCGGCCTTGCCTTCGAAGCCGTAGTTCTGTCCCTGATCGTCGCCGTAGTAGGAGATTTCACGGGTCATGTAGCCGAGCTCGTCGGTGAGCGATTCGAGGGTTACATACTGGGCGTCAAAGATATAGCTGGGCCCATAGGTCCGCATCGTCCAGTTGCCGAAGGTGTCGGCCTTCGTGGTGAAACTGCGGTGATGGTGCTCTTTCTCCTGTCCGAGGACATA
>OCVV012861119.1_pt1 | contig 12901 bp, 15 predicted proteins | sample 1539721 | NCBI WGS metagenome assembly OCVV01 (sample SAMN02144230, study PRJEB22623) | gut metagenome | biome: sheep rumen | host: Ovis aries | place: New Zealand
CTTAAATTTTTCCTCCCTGAGATCCATATTAGAACATATGTTCGGTGGGTGTGCGAATAGTACCATTATTAGTACTGTCCTATTATTTGGCCTATTGTTCCACAAATTGTTCCACAAACAAACAGACCGGGCGTTGTGCCCGGCCTATTTGTGATTTTAGTCTGGCGACCGTCTATGCCCGTAACGTTCGCTCACTTGTTATTATTGCACCAATATAGATAATGTGCAACTATTTCTCCCGTCTCATTATCGCTGTAGAAAACTTTGTTAGCGACAAAATACCAAAACAGTTTTCTAATGGCCTTATTTATAGGCTTTGTAAGTTTTCCATAGTAGTTGCATTGTGTATTAGCTTCAGTAGTGAATATGATATCTTTGTCCTCATATTTGATCGGTGTTGTCTTCGGATGGATGAATGTAAACGTCTCATTTTCTCTCTGGATCACATCGGCCTGCAGAAGTGCATCATCAAACATGATGAAATAAGAAAAGATAATGTCCTTCTGGTCTATGTGGCCCGTGATATGAGCATAGAAATCAAGTTCAAACTCACCTGACGTTATCATCTTCAGCTTTGCGTTATCAAATGCAAAGTAAACATCAGAAGGCTTACCTTCCTTGTTAGGACTGTCCGAGTATTCAACGGCAACTTTAAGTCCTGAATTTCCGTACTCGTATACGTCAATATCACCCTTCTTCATGTCCTTAACGTGCTTCAGGCCCATTTCCTTGAAGTAAGGGCACCCGATCATGTCAACGGTGTTAGCACACATGAATATTTTTACATTATCACGATGCCTGATAATGGTTGATAATGTATTCATGAACAGGACGAATTCATCCGGGAGATACATTCCTCTGCTCATGAACTCATCAAACAGGATGGTAGTAACAAGGGGGTATGAATTACCCTTCTCATGTTCCATTTCAGTAAGTGCGAATGAAAAGGCGAATGGATCCGGTGCCGTGATATTCTTCTCCAGTTCCTCATCATAGTAGGCCATATACCAACGTCCTGAGATATACACGGTGTGGTCATACTTGCCATTACTGTATTCTTTTATTTTGTTTTGCTGCTCACCATTGTAAACAAGGTTATCAAAATAAGCAGCACCACGTTTGCCCTTGAAGTCCTCTCTCCATCGTCTCAGAACGGCTATTTGCTGTCCTGTCTTAAAGTAGTTCTTAACGGCATAGTCAAGCACTGAGTATGTCTTACCGTTGGAACGTTCACCAAATATCATGCTGTATCTGCAGCCCTTTTTAAGAATGTTTGTTAAGCTATAGTATTTCATTCTGTGTAAAATATTCCTTTCAAGAAGTCTATGTATTGCTGGTTAATGTCAAAACTGTAAGATGCTTTTTCAAGGTAGATTGCAGAAGGTGAAATGTAATGATAAACATTGCCCTGATAATCGACCAGATCACCTTCATAGCACTTATCAATATAACAATGTGTCATTTTGCCTGTTGCATCTTCAGGGATTATCAGACCTTCTTCAAATGCTTCAAATGCACCATCGACACCGACTTTATCAAGTAACCATGGCACTGCAAACTTCTTGTTTACACCTGAAACAGTGATATTCAGCTTTCCGTCTTCATATACCATATACCTTTTAGCACCTAATGTTTTGAACTTTTCATAATGTGCATCATGATCCCAGACACCTATCGGCTTGACTTCGCCTTTAATGGTCTTCGGGAGTAGTTCCTTTTCATAATCAAGGCCGTAATGTTCGCACATTCTTTTTAGTTTCCATTCGCAAAGTTCGTTATAGTCCTTTATAAATTCCGAGTGCGATGCAGAATTAATATGCTTAATGCTATCAGTATCAGCATAAATATAATCCTCACCAAAATTTCCAATTCCGTACCAGAGATTACGTCTTGCATAAGCTGTGCAGAATACCCCCCATGGATAAAATAAAAAACGTCTTCTTGATTTGTTATACTGCTCTATCTGGCTCTCAGGTTCTTTATGCTCAGTGGACCATTCCTGTTCTTTGAAGATAATATCTTCTCTTACAATATCCGTAACCATCATGCCATATACTGAATTCAAAAGTCCTTTTGATACCTGATATTCTGTTTCTTTTCCTATCACCCCTTTCAACGTTGTTTTCTTTATATAAGTCAATTACCGATAAGATTATTTCTTTTGGTAGATAACTTTTTTGATACACTCGGAGATTAGACACTTCCATATAATCGAATGAATACGCAAAGTTTATTATCTCCATATCCACGTTTGTAATAGTAGTTGCTATGAAGTCAGCTGAATAAACACGTCCATTATTCTCGATCACACCGACCTTTTGCCAGCACTTATAAGATGGTATATAACTTTCATATTCAAACTTTGGTCTTAAGTTATGAAACCTTACATCAAAGACACAACAATATAACTTCAGATACTTTTCAAAGTCAGCCTGTGAAAGTTTGGTGCAGTCTACTATCCATCCGGTGCTCATAGGGTATTCTTCCGACAATAAGCAATAAGGATAACTTGACGTGAAATCAAAGCTGTCTACATCGTTGACGGTAAAGGTTGAAAAACGGCTTGCAGCATGAGTGAAACCGCCTTGGAAAGCACGTTTAAGTTGTTGATATTCTTCCTGATCCGTGATCTTCAAGCTCTCCATCAAGGCCCGGTATTTTCTATACTGCTTCTTCCATGTCTTATATTCACCATATAAGCAGTTCTTACGGACAAACCGCCTGCAGTAAGACGTGCATGTAAGCGGTATTTTGTAGATATACTTTTCAGCTTCTATTTGCTCTTTTATGTAAGCCGACACTACAAGCACGTCATTGATACAATACTGCAGTTCTTTGTCTGTCAGTTTGGTTTCAGGATGTCTGATAAGAGAATAGTCCAGATCTCCGACCATTTTTTCAACTTTGTACTTATGCAGCTGCTCACCTAACTTCTCAAGAGAATAGTTCGTAAGGATATAAGAGCATCTGAATTCAATGCCGTTTACTGTCAGAGCATATATCGGTTTCCGCTTCTGGATAGCAAAAACTTTATGCCATTCAAACAGTTTGAAAATCCACTGGAACTCAAAACTGAGTGAATGAACATATACGATTATCCTTTTATGCAGATCAAGTTCCAGTGTTTCAATAATGCGGTTCATTACAAAAGTGAATTCCGACCATGTACGGCCTATGATGCATCTGCCGTTGATAGCAAGCTGCCATATATACATAAGGCCCCTCTTATCGTTATGGTCCTTCTTTGTAGGCTGTTCCGTGAATGATGTAGTTTCGATATCAAAAGCAAAGACAATCTTATAGTAAGACAATTTCTGATTATTAGTCTGTATTCCTTCTTCTTTTGCTTCTTTGAGGATATCGTCAAGTTCATCAATGCTGTGTGGCTTAGGATCCAGTTTGAACATTATCAGTTACCTCTAAAACGTCCTGATCTTTTTTCAAGGTCTTCAGCTGCTTTCTTCTTTGCTGTTTCATATAAACCCAGTTCATACTCACGGCCCTGTGTCGCAAATGCATCAATTTTGCTTTCGATGAGGTTTCCGTCTTCATCAAGCAGCGGACCTTCATAGTTTACAACTTCCTTACCGATATATGACTGTATCTTTTCACTATCATCGATGTAAGCATGAGGATCACGTCCACCTAATTCAAGAGCACGTCTGTAAGCCTTCCACATTGCTTTGGAGTTAGTATCGAATGTTCGATATATAACTTCTCTTTCTGCCCTGCTCTTGCCTCTTACGGCCTGTTCTCTGGTCTTTCCGAATATGGTCTTTTCTCTGGTCTTCCTCAGCTCGACAGCCCCGGTTACGGTAGAAGATTTCATGTTCATGAACTGCCTGATATCTCCTATCTGTTCATACATTTTGTTTCTCAATGTAGACTTTGAGCCTTCAGGAACTTTGACAGTCTTAACACCGAACTTCTCTCTTTTACCGTCCTTTGTCGCCCAGTTAAGAGCATCTGTTGCTATCTGCTTCTTATTGCCTGACGGCTGATAGTTGTCTTCCGTCAGCTCTGCATACTTCTTCAGTTTTGCAAGCCTTTTGTTAGCAGCCAGTGCAACGGTCCTCAATGCACGGCTCATTTCTCTTTCATCGAACTTGTTAAGTTCATTGAACGGCATTGATAAGATCTGATCTACCGTCATGTTATCGACTATAAATTTATTAGCCATCTTGTCTCTCCTTATACTCTCTGCATACACCTACATCAACATGGAATTCACGATCAAACCCGCAATATACTCCGTTATTGATAGGCCCTTTTGAGCACCACATGCAAGTTTTGCAAAGGAACTCACCACCCGTGTTAGAATAATCTTTAGGGAACATCATATTTATTACCTCTTATAATAAAGGGCCGTTTCCGGCCCTTCTTTTATATCAAGAGACCGTCAGATCATGACAGCTTCTTTTCGACCTGTGCGACGATATTCTTGATAGCATCGTTGGAACGTGGGAACCAGACACGATCATAATACTTGCCGTCGCTGCCCTTCTCCTGTGGGAGGTTTACAACATAGAAGGTATCGCCTGCCTTGTACTTCTCTCCGTCCTTCTTGACGGTCATTTCCTTAAGAACGCAGGAATAGATCTTCACACCGTTAACGTCAAGGTCGATCATGACCGTGTTATCAAACTTTGTCTGACGTGCTGCAAGCACTGTGATCTCGTAGTTTACTTTTGCATCTTCATTCTTCTTTGAGTTAAACATAATAAGTTTCTCCTTTAAAAATCATCAAAATTGAATTCATCTCTACCGGAAATGTTTTCTTCTCCTTTCTCCTGTCCGGTAACGTCAGGAAAGTCTATCTGCACACCTTTGGTGATACATGCTTCATAAAGGCCGATGAGCTTATCGCACTGACTTACTTCTTCCTTCAGTCTTGTTATGACTTTGTTCTGAGCTTCAATGATGCCGTTCTGCTTTTGGATGAGTGAGCACATTTTGTTGTACTGTTCTTTAGTTATTATCATTCCTCATCACCCCTTGCATCGAATTCAGCATCAAAGTAGATGCCGATGAGAGTAAGAAGCCCCTGCTTATCCAGATCAGGATAAACATAGCCGTTCAATACTGCAGTGTAACGGCCGTTGCCGTAGTCCTGCACCGTTAATGTGTACTTCAGTTTAATGGGATTTGTGTTTTCCATGACTGTGTTCCTCCATAGATTTTATATTAGGTTTTCCGAACCTGACTTGAATATATCACTTCCGATTTTCCATTTCAAGAGCCTATTTTGTTACAAAAAGATAACACCGTCCGGGATGCATGGACGGTGTTAAGATCGGAAATCCTAAGTTGTGAGGTTTAAAACACAGCCTATATTAGTTATATAACACAATATTTTGTGTTTGTCTACTTATAACGTGGCCTGCCATAGCCATATATTGTTTTTGAGGTCTTCAGCACTTTATGCTTCTTCACCTGTCCATGACCGCCACCTTCATTGCCTGCAACATATGTTACATATTTTGTATCAACTGCAATGACCATACCGGTGTGCTTCAGCTTATTAAGGAAGATCTGATCTCCGACATGTGGTGCTTTACTGATCCTTTTCTTTGCCTTGTAATATTTCCATGACCAACCTACACCCGCACCGCAGCTTCTCGCAGGCTGACATGTCGTATACTCTGCATCTTTAGCATTGTTTGCAACCTTTAAGATGCAATAGTCGAAGAATACGTCGCACCAGTCGCAATTAGACTTATTGCCGTTATAGAATGTCGGAAAATGTGAATGGATCCATACACCGTACTTATTCCTTTTACCCGGCCCCGGTGCCTTATAGCCTATCTGACTTTTTGCAAGCTTTACACATGCGTTTGCAGTCGGTCTCATTTGTCGTCTCCTAACTTATCGATGAGCTTCTGCAATGCCAGTGTGTTGTTATTTAGGGCTTCGGTCATTTTGGAGACTTCTTCCTTATGCTCTTTCCTCAGTTCCTCATTAGCCTTTGCATTCTGCTCATATTGCCATTTGACAAAATACCCGCACCCGATTGCAGCAACGATCGGAAAACCAACTGCTGAAATTACCTGTACTATTTCGTTCATACTAATCACCTCACTTAAGAACCTGCTACAGCGAGCACATAATGGAAACCTGAAAAACCTGAAGGATATTTAAGTATGTCATACTTTGAATATGCCTTTGTCTTAAATATACCATCATTAAGGTAAAGATCGTAGTTACTCTGCTGCCTTGCTATGACCGCATTGTTTTTTCTGATCCCTGACTTGAAACTCATAAGCACGTCAACATGACAATGTATCTCGTATATCTCAGGTGTGAGTATTACTATGTCGGTTATATAGTAATATCTGTCAAGGCTGTCTATATAACAATAGTTAGCCGTTGCAGGATTGAAACTTGAAAAGTCTTTAAGAGTGAATATAGGATCAGTTACCGAGATATCTTCCTTGAATACGGCACTGGTTATCGTGTTGCCGATCTGATCTATATTTTTATCAACTACTATCTTGTCTGACAAATTCTTATAAAATTTAACGTTCATAAGATTACCCCCGCTTTAAGCATTGTTTCGATCTCGGAAATCTCTCCCGGTGTTGCACTGATACCGTCCAAATGACACTGATCTACCATTGTAAAGCCTTTGCACCCGCCTAATCTCATGGTCTTATTGCAAACACGGCCTTCATAAGACGATGCATAATCAGGTACTGAATAGTTAGGTCTCTGTACAACGATAAAAGGCTTCTGTACTGAAAGTATGCCTGCACTTCCACCTAAGTTACCGCTTCGTTGAATACTTGGCTTACTGTTTAATGCCGTGTTAGCAGCTGACGTGAGCATTGAAACACCACTCATCAAGGTAACCGGTGCTGCACCTGATGCCATGCCTGCGAGAACACCGACACCCGATGCAACCGTTGATACGGCATTTTGTATAGCACTTGCATAGTTGGCACCTGACAGAGCAACGTTAGTGATGCAAGAACCGTTATAGGCATACATTACACCCCTGCTGCTGTGCTTGATAAATGCAGCACATGCACCTGTCAGGATATCAATGTTATAGACGACCTGCAAAGAAGCACCCATTACATCGTCAGGAGACAATTCTCTGAAGCCAATGTAAGGAAGATATATTGACAACTTACTGTCGTAGTCAAGGAATGAGCCTATGTCTTTTCTTACCTTTACACTTCCACAATTTACAGTACAGTAAGAAGTCGAAAAATATGCACTGTTAACACCTGAGTCCACATTACCGAACTTAATGTTTTTGCTGCCTGCCGTTGAAGGTATTGCAGGCAATATGCCAAGACCGATGATACAGTCCATAGGATCAGTAAACACCTTCTTAAACGTATCAGGATCAAAAGGCCCTGACCATAAAAAGTCTGCAAGAGACTGCAGCTGTGTTTTGGTAGGATTATAAAGTGATATGAGGCCAAGTTCTGCAGCACCGACACCGGGAAGACCGGGAACGTCAGTTGGATCCACTTCAGGCGGATAGTTATCACCATCACCACCGTTGTTGTCATCATCATCAAAAGGGTTATTGATATCTTCATCCTGAGCCTGAGCAGTCTTAGAATTAAAGGCAGGGTACCATGTGCCTATTCCTGAATTAGTGTGTTGTACTTCAAGTTTAGCAGACGTTACCGAACTGTGATCATTTGCAAGAAATCCGGATATCTTAAAATCCAGTCTCTGATAATTTACAAGATCACCGTCAGCATTAAATGCATCTTCTCTTATAACACTTATATTGATCTCATAGAAATGTGAAGGTGTAACATACATATTATAAAGCGGAACGCCTGCATATATGTTGAGAGGATCATAAGGCGACTGTGAGTCATAAGTTGCTGCAGGCATAGCCGAGTCATACTGTGAACCGCCTATTGCCTGAAAATAGATTGACTCATCGGCTACAGCCTGATTTTGAACAGCACAATATAAACCTAATGCGTTTCTGGCATTGTTAAACGATGCGGGATAACTGTAACCGGGCCTTAATGCTGTATAAAGAGTATTAGATTTGGTAAGAAGCGGAACACCCAGATACTGGTTAACAGGTACTGCAAGATTAGTAAAATTAACACCGGACCAGTTTTGTAATGTGGTCCATGTTCCGGTAGGTCCTACAGCATACTTTTTGACAAGTTCGGTATCCATAAGAAAATTAAAAAATCCCGTGTTTAACTGAGCACCGTTCTCATAAAAGTATAATGTTACTTTTTTGCCTTTCATATTATGCTCCCTTCTTAATTAACTTAATCACCTACTTAAGTAGTATAGGTGAACTACTTAAGTAGGCTGTTAGGTCAATTACTCGCCTGCATCATCACCGATAAAGAAGACAACGCAGTTCTCGTTGAGGTCTACAAAGTAGTTTGCATCCTGCTTGTAGAACATGTTCGTGAACTCTGCCTTAGCATTGTAGTTGGATGTTACACGTCTCTTGTCGTTTGTGATACCGCCTGCCCAGTGGTCGAATGCTACACCGATAACACCATCAGCTTCAACTTCAACAGTCTTTGTATCGTCAGAAGGATCAACGATGTCGAGATGGATCTTCGAGATGCTGTCAAAGCCGTAGTCTGTGCCGCTGCCCTGCCAGTAAGGAATGCTCTCAGACATAGGAAGTGCCGTGTATTCATCATTGAACGTGTCAGACTGCAGATATGCGTCAGCTGCTCTCTTGAAGTCAGACAGAAGGATGAAGTGCTGCATGTCTGCAGGAGTGTGTCTTACAAGTCCGCCACAGTTAAAGAGGATAGAAGGCTTTCTGAGACGGTCAAGTGTCTTAGCCATAGTGAGTGAAGCAAAGCGGATGAACTCCGGTGTGTAGAGAGCATCTGCAGCGAGAAGCGGATTGGAACCGTTAGGATCGAACTGGTCGTTGTAGAGCTTCAGGAGGTTGATCGCCTTTGTACCTGTCTTTTTGAGGTCGAGATCAGGAATATCATCATAGATGGTATTAGCGATGAGAGTATTAACAACTCTCTCTGCAAGTCCTTCAAGACGGATGTTGATTGCAGTATCAACAGAGTTCATGAGCATTGAGATGAATGCATTGAGCTGTGTAGCACTGTCGAATGCTGATCTTACCTGAATGTCTGCAATGGAGAGATCAACCTCAAAGGTCGTCTTCTTGTTGTAGAACTTAGCCGCAACTGCAGGCTGTGTGAATACGTTGGGATCATAAGAAGTGCCGTTTGTGAGTTTCCAGCTGTCGTTCTCGACTGCAACAGGAAGATCGGTAACATAGATCTTCTCCATGACTGCTCCGTACTCCCAGTTATCCCTGTAGAGTGAAGCGAGTTCTCCTGAATACTTACGGTCAACGAAAATGACCTTGCCAATGTGATCAACGAGAGCTGCAACATACTTATCATAAGATGTAGCATCGAAAACGGCCTTACCTACGTCAACAACGTTGGAAAGGTCTTCCTCAAGAAGTGCAGAACCGCCGATGATCTCATTGTTTACCGAGTTTACCAGTGTAGCAACCTGAGTAATGTCCATAATTTTGTACCTTCCTTTTTTATTTTTAGAATATTGATAAAGCAATTACCTTGCATATATCCGAACATAAAATGTCATAGAAGTTATTGAGTTTCCAAACATCAATATCACTTTCTATCATTTGTGCATTTGTGGTAACACCGATGTTACCATGCTTTCTTATTTCGTGCTGATCAGATCCGGACGATGTGGAACTGGTCGTTGTCGTCCTTGCGTCTGCACCTGTACCAAATGCAGTTTCAGACTGAGTGTCATTAGCAAAACCACTACCACCTAAGCCCGCTGCCTTATTAGTATTGATAACTTTGCCTGCATCCGTTGCAGAACCGCCTGCAGTGCCCGTTGCTGAACCTGTGTAAGTCTCGATATAGTCCGTGTTTTCAATAGGATTATATTCGACTGTTAAGGTTTTATATTCATGCTCCCAGTTGGTTATATAAGCATTATGAATGACCTGAGCGAGCTTCTTTATGTTCTCACCTTCGATAACACCGTCTTCATTAGTGAAGTTATCAAGAATTTTACTTGCGAGCTTCTCACCGTGCATGAGCATGAAATATGTATCAAGCTGTGCGGGCTTTACTCCCGGAAACCAACTTATATTAGAAATGGCCGTGAATATGCCATTGCCGATGATACCGTCAGGAAAATAGTCTTTTAATTCTTTATACATATATCACCTCATATGCTCATATACTTATACTGTACTGTAACGTCACCACTGTCTGCAAAAACATTATTTACACCTGTCAATGTGTTCAAAGTAGTTGCATCTGCAACAGGAACGGTCTGACTGTTATATTCTTCATATGTATCACTTGCCGTTGTTGCAGTTCTTATCATAGGTTTAAACACAACATTATCAAGTGTTACACCATTAGCAACAGTGATCTGCATATACTGATATTTTGTTGAAAGTCCTGGAATAACTGGAATGGTAACACCACTCCCGAAATCGTCATAAGAACCAACACCCGAAACACCAAAACGCAAACGCACATTATTACCAAAGCCACCGACAGAACCATTAGAAATATAAGATATCTCTTTATTAAATTTACCCGTACCGCCAAATATGACAAATGTACTTTCAGCCGTTGCCGTTCCATTTGCAGTTATTGTTTTATCTGCGTTTACTGTATAAGTTATTCCATTAACAGTATTACTTGAAGCACTATAATCTAATAAGTTCTTTCCGCACCTTGTAATGGTTGTTGCACCTGCTTCATGCGTAACACTTACAAGCGGTTTATTCAAAGCAGTTGTGAATGATGCAATTGCACCTGATGCCGACAAAGTAGGAAAGATATTATCGAGAAGTGCATCAACCTGAAGTTTAGTATAATAATTCGTTGCAACATAACTGGGAGTAGCAAAATTCGATGATACCCAGTTCTTTAATGCCGTATCTTCATCTGATATAGCCTGCGTAACTTCTGCTTTAGACGCTAATGTAGCAAGGTCTGTTAAGTTAGCCTTATCATCAAGCAGATTATCAGTTTCCGTTTTAGTATAATAGTCCGTCATATCAGGAAGTTCTGACTTGTCGGCCTTGTCTGCTAACAAAGCATCAACTTCAGTCTTATCATAGTAGTCTTCACCGATAACTTCTTCTGCAATGTCTTCTATCTGGCTTTCAAGGTTATCGATAGCCGTTTCAGAAGTAACACCGCCTGCCAACGGATCCGGCTGAACTTCAAGAATGAAATTGAGTGCAGCTATCAACTGGTCGTCAGCTGCATAAATCTTGACCTGTCCTAAGTTCTTGCCGATACATGTAACGGCCTGAACAGGAAGTATGACTGATACCTTATTATTATCAATAGAAACATCATCTGTGATAACAACTAAGTTATCATCATTCTTCCTGATATCTATTTCCGCATAGCAATCAACACCGGGAGCATATTCAGTATCACCCCATTTGAGAACAGCTATGAACGGCCTTGAAGTTTCATACTGTGAAGCATAGAAAACAACGGGATCATCACCCTTCTTCGGAATGAGATTAAGTTCGATCTTCTGAAAATCAATATCAGGCATTATCTTCACCTTCCTTTGTTTCTTCTGCTTCTTCCTGCTCATCTCCGGTGATAGCTTCAGTCAGTTCATTAACCGCTTCTGTCAGTTCTTCAACGGCTTCAGGAAGTATGTCTGTTTCAGGTCCTTCTTCCTCTACTTCTTCAGTAACTTCCTCTTCAGCAGATATCTCTTCCGTACTCTCTTCATTTTCAGTTTCATCAATTGACACCTCTTTTTCTTCCGGTGCAGCTTCGATGTTATCTGTTTCTTCAGGTGCTTCCGTGATTTGGTCTGCTTCAGCTTCCATTACTTCCATTGTAAGGTCGTTCTCAATTTCGTTATCGGCCCATGCACTATTGAATTCAACACTGATATTCGTTCCGAACATTTCATTGACCTTTTCAAGTGCTTCACGTCTCATTGCGAGCATATCGTCAATAAGCGGATGAAGCATATCATCATTCAACTGGCTTTCGTTGGAGTTAATGCTTTCACGCTTCATGTTGTAGTTGCTGTTCAAGCCTAACTCATTGAAAAGACCCGCTTTCAAGTATTGATGATATTCGATAAGATCAGTTAACGTGCTTGCAGTGCTCTGGAACGGCTGAATGTTTACATTTCGTTCCTGATTACCTGCCATTGCAGGAAGTTCACCGATAGCTGCTAACTCGCCCTTCCTGATCCGCTTCAGCCACTGTTCGACACTTTCTCTATCCTTATTAGTAAGTGCAGTGATCGTCAGTGTGGCCCTTGCAAGAATGTCAGCAACGTTCATTGTGATATCGTTCTCAACTAACTGAGAACAATACTTCTGCAACATAGGCATTATGCCCTGAGCATATACATCGTTACGGATTAGCACACAGTCCTCATCTATCGTGTAGGTCCTGCGGGTTTCTTCCTTAACGTAAGGGTTAGAAACTATATACTGAGTAGGAATATAATAGCGGTCAGGAAGTCCACCCCATCCGCCTGTTGTTACGATGAGATCATCACCGTCCATGATGAATACACATGATCCATTTACAAGCAAATAATGCTCAAGCCACTTCTGCGGGATACTGTCCGGAAGACCGTCATACTTGAACATCGACTGAAGACGGGCCAGATAGTATTGAATATAGCTATTGCACAATTCACCCTTATCAATAGGCTTGTCAAAGTCAAACTTGCTATTGATGGCCGGGTACCAGAATAAAGCCATAGTAAACCTCCTGTTTAGTCCTACTATACATAGACACTATCATACCCCATGCACAAATGCAATATGTTGTCAAGGGTATTAATAGTACACCCACCGAACATATGTTCTAATATGGATCTCAGGGAGGAAAAATTTAAGTCAAGGCGGTAGTGGCATATCTACTCC
>OCVV012845304.1_pt1 | contig 12898 bp, 21 predicted proteins | sample 1539721 | NCBI WGS metagenome assembly OCVV01 (sample SAMN02144230, study PRJEB22623) | gut metagenome | biome: sheep rumen | host: Ovis aries | place: New Zealand
GCTTCCGGGGCCACGCGATGCCCTGTTTGGATCCAAAATAAAAGCCCTGGGCAAGCCAGGGCAAGGATGGGAGGCGGGATGATTAAGCGGCAAGATTATCGCTCAACAGGAAGGTGCACTCATAGCGTCCATAATATTGAGTGTTGGCCACGAAGTTCTCTAGCCTGATATTCAATTTGAGTTGGGTGGAAGTATGCTTCATGAGGCGGCTTTTTGACGAGACTGTCGAAACGCCAGACGAAGCGTAAGGCGTATCTTTTACGTCTAGGTAGTTAGTCCCTCCCAGATTGAACGGAACTAAAAGATCTCCGACGCTTTCAGGGACTGTGAATGTCCCAATGTATGTCCCTAGGTTAATGGCTTCAGGAAGCAAAACGCTCAAAGCTACGGCGAGAGTGAGCTTGTTTCCGGTCTTAACGATCTCCGCATAGGTGATCGTGATGCCCGTTGCGATGTCAGATGCCGCTTCAAACGAATATCCCTTCATATCCTCCACGATCTCTCCACCGCTGATTTTGCCATCGACATGGAGGTTGTCCTTCAAGTCAATGCCATTCTCATCGATTTGGAGTTTCTCATTGAGGATGTCGGCGATTTCGCTTTCGACCATTCTTTTCATAATGATTCTCCTTTATACAAAGACGCTGGGCGTTAACGCACGCCCAGCGGAGCGGTCAATCCCTTAAGCGGGGATCTTGAAGATCTTGACGAAGGTGTTGCGCGAGATGAACGGCATAGGCTGTTCATGGCGGGAGATGGTGATCCAGCCAGAGCGCGCATACGGGCTCTGCATCGTGAACGAGACATGCGGGCAGAGCTTCACGCCCTTGGTGTCGAGGAGGATGGCGTAGACATCGGACGGGCACGCGCTTCCAAGGGAAGAGAGCCCTTTGATCTCGACATTCACATTGAGGCGATCCTCATGGAAAGCCCCGGCGAGCGTCTTGACATCGATGTTGTGCTTGACCTCATCGAGGACATAGAGCACGAGGGTGTCCGTGGGGACGCGCCCAAGCATAACGCCATTGAGGGAGTTGCCCTCGGTCTCGATGTGCATGGCATCGCTGACGGCGTTCTTGGCGGCGATGATGAAATCTTCGCCGGTGGAAGCGTCCACGGGCTTAGCGACCTTGGAGACGAGGTGCTCCTCGATCCAATATCCGGCGGCCAAGTCGGTGGCGAAGGTGCCGGAGGTGTGGGCGATGACGCAGACATAGATCTTCCCGCCTTGCGCGACATACGCGCCTTGCGTGTAGGCGGTGGAGGTAGCCCAAGCGGTGGAGGTGCCCATGACATCATCGGCGGCCTTGGCGAGGCGTCCGATCATTTCGCGCTTGATCTCGTTCTTGTAGAGATTCACGCCAGCGGCGATGCTCCACGCGCGAGAGGCAACGAATTCGGCGAATTTCGCCTCATCGTTGACAACGGCTTGGAAATCGTTGTAGCGCTCGGAGATCGGGAATTCCCTTTCATCCAGAACATAGTCATAGGTCGGCTTGGTGAAGACGGGATCCACGGGCGCATATTCGGCGGAGCCAGCGCCAGCGCGGGTGACGGCATAGGAGCGGGCGGGGAGCGCGCGGGTCTCTTCAAGGAAAGAGCCAAACGGGCGAGCGCCGCCATCGAGCTCGGGGAATTCGTCATCGAAGACCCCGGTGAAGAGGACGACATCAGCGCATTTCCCGATGAGGTTGGCGCTGTTGTCGATGGTGGCCGACAAGGTGGTGTTCATGACCTTGGCGGCGGTGAGGGTGCTGGACGCGATGTCCTGAAGCACAGGGTAGGTGAGCCAATTCTGCATTTTCTTTCTCCTTTAAGCTTTTGGCTTGTATTGTTCTTCCGCCGCCTTGAAGGCTTGGTTGAACATTTCATCGAGCGTCTTCGGGGCTTCCGGTTTACCCACATCCTCCGGGGCCGTCTTCGTTCCCGTTCCGAGGATGGCTTCCTTATAGGCTTTGGCTAGATCGGCGTGCTTCTGGAGAAGCTCGGTGTTTTCTTTGTCGGAGGCTTCCAGCGCCTCCTCGACCGTCTTGAATTTCTTGATGACCTCGGGGTCGGTCGATTCCCCGAAGAGATCCGCGATGACTTTCTTCGCTTCGTTGAGGCGCTCGCTATTCATGCAAAGTCTCCTCTTCTTTGGGAAGGGCATCGGAGATCTTCTTCCCGCCCTCCCCGATGATCTGGATGAATTCGTCCACCTCTTCTTGGCTGATCTTCTTGTCGGCGCTCGCGCGCTTCGCCCACTTATAGATGGTGTAGGCGATCGAGACGATGGCGGCGATGACCGGGAGAGCCATGATCGCGTATTGGAGGACGGCGTTGAAACCCGCGGCGATGTTGGAGGCCGTGAGCGCGGTGGAGGCGGCGATGCCGGTGCCTCCCCAAGAAACGGCTAAATCAAAATTTTCATTCATAAAGCGCAAATCTCCTTACAAAGTCATCATACCACTCTTTATAGATTGAGCGAATGGAATTCATCGCCTGCTCGTATCTTTCTAACGGGGTAGTCGCTTCTGCGGTGGTCTCCGTGGTGGTCTGCGTCAAGGTGGAGAGCGTATCGGTGTCGGGCGCGGAGTCGAAGCTCGCGGTGATCGGCATATTGCTTAGTCCTACCACCGTCCCGGCGGACGATGAGGGCTTGTCGAGCCTCTTGGTGACGAGCTCTTCATAGACGCTGAGGCGATCGGCGTAGATCGGAGCGGTCTCGAATAGCCATATCATCAGATTCTCATAGAAGGCTTGGATGTCATCGTTATCCACGAGCGTCATATTAACATAGGAGGTATCGTTGATCGGGAGGTTGGCATCTTCCATCGAGTCGATCCGGCTCTTGGCTACGAAATGATTGTCCCTCGTCAGGAAATCGAGAAAGAGTTTGGCGATGGCGTTCCATTGATCTTCGAGCGCGCCTGTGTAGCCCAAGAGCTCGCACAGGTCTTCGGCGTCCCTAGATGTGACATCGTGCCCCAGAGAGAGCAAGTCCTTCGTGGTGTAGTAGTTATTCCTCACTAGCATTTTCGTCATCTCCTTCCTCTTCGTCATCCTCGGGCATCGGCTTCTCGGCCTTGTTCTCGCGCCTCTTGATGGTGAAGCGCGTCCCCAAGACCTCGCCGCAACCCTTGCAGAACTCATCGATCATGCGGGCGATGCCATCGGAGCCGATGTCGCTCTCCTCGTTGTTGGAGGCGGCTTCATCGACATTGACTCGCTCCTTCTTCTCGATGTTCCCGATGTTGCGGATGCCGAGATAGGTCTTCAATTCGTTCTCGTAGTTCATTTTGAGCTTGTATTGCCCATCGGTGAAATCCGAGATCCCGCTGGCGGGGAAAGCCACGCTCTCCAAAGTCTTCGCGGAGACGAGCTTCACGGGCTCCCCGTTCATGATCTGGTCTTCCAGATTCTTCGCGCGGATATAGGAGTCCTTCGTGGTGACGATCGTGGTCTGCATCCCCATGGCGATTTGGTTATTCCTGATCGCCACCTCCGCATCGATGATGTAGTTGACCGTCTGCTCCACGAAATCCTGAATCGGGCGGAGGGAGGGTAGGCCAAATCCCACAACGCAATCCTTCCCCACGGTGAGCACTTGGCCGATGGGGAGCAATTTCTGCTCCGTGGGCTGACCGATGGAGGCCGTGACGGGGACTCCGCCGATCATCTCCCCGGATGTGGATCTGTCGCATGTCACCTTCAGGGGGAAGCCATCGATGTCCCATTCGGTCGGTGAATAATCGCATAGGCCGAACATGAGCTCCTTTTCGCCCAAAGCATCGGCCATCTCCTTCGCGCCATTGAGTGGGACGGCGATGAGCGTGCCTCGGATCCAAAGCGATGCCATGATCTTGCGGAACTTGGCATAGCTGATTCCCTCATATTCGAAATCGGAGCAGAAGAGATCGAAATACTTTCCCATCAGGGACGCTTTTCGATTCTCCCGCATCTCAGCGGAGGAGCGTTGGCTCCTGTCTATCGTTTGCTTCATAGATTCCTCCTTAGCTTAACAAAGCCGTTTCGTAATTCTCATAGGTTTGGTTGAGGTCATATCCCGCTCCGACATGGTGGAAGACGGTCACGCCCTCCGCGAGTTTGGCGGCGATGTCCGTCATGGCGAAGCGCGGGAGCACGAGGCTATTGAAGACGGCCTCGCATTGGATGAAATTGAAATAGACCCTGCTCGTGAGATTTGGCACTCCGTAATATCCGCGCGCATATCCATAGTAATAGAATAGGTCATCGATCATCTTCTCCATGGTGGGGGAGATGGTTTTCTCCATCATCCAGAGCTTGTTTTCGTTGTAGCCGTAAAGGAGGGAGGCATCGCCGACATTGGTCGGGGACGCGCCTTTGCGCTTGGCTTCATCGACCTTCCTATTGAGGCTGTTCTCGGTGTCCACGGTGGTCTTGATGGCATTGATGAGCCCTCCGGCGGTGGCCACTAAGCCAAGCGCGACCCCCACGGGGTTGGAGGTGGCGGCGCTGATGGCGGTGGCGGCGAGACCCCCGATGAAGGTAGACCACGCGCCCACCTCGTTGGATACGGCGGTCTTCTTATCGTAGTTATAGCCGAGTTTCATATACTCCAGATATTCATCATAGAAAAGGACATGATCGTTGTTGCGGTTGCAGGTGAGCAGGCCGTCATAGCTTTCCGGGTAGAGATAGGATCCCGGATATGCGGATCCGCCATTCAGCACGAATCGGAAAGCGAGATTCCCAACGAAATCGGAGCTTTGATAGTAATCGATGCGATAGTCGATGCGATAGATGGTCGGTTGGGCTAAGTTCCCATAAAGCGCTGGGATGACCCTCTCGATCTGCGGGCTCCATTCATAGGTGTCATACATGTAGACGAAGGAATGGAACTCCGAGTTGTAAAGCTTCGGGTCTTTCAGTTTGCGGGCTTTGGAAAGCGCCGGGGTATCGAAGACCGTGAGGGTGAGCAATTGGTCGGTTGTGACTTTGCTTGCCATCTTTTCCTGAAAAATGTCGCTATGGAAGAACACGGTGCTATTGCTGAATTGCCCGGTGAATCCCATGACGGCCATGGCCTTTTGCTCGGTGAGGGGAATATACCCGGCTTTGAGATTGGCCGGGCAATATGGGCATTGGATCTCTTTGACCACTTTCGTGGACTTTCTGGGATTGATGTTGGTGATGTTTTCGGATGTCCTGATGTAAAGCCCCGAGAAATCGTCCGCCAAGGTGATGAAGCTATTGGATAGGTGGTAATCTATCGATGCCCCGGATTGCTGCGGGAAAAGGCAGGTGTGGATGGTCGCGGTGTTGAGCGGGCTGTCAATCCCTTCGGCGCTTAGGTCATCCTTCTCATATCTCATGCACCATCTGCTGTCATAGCCATCTTGCTCGATGGCTCTTTTGGAAATCGTGTAAAGCGGAGGGTTGATTCCCTCTCCGATCGGATCCACTTTCATCATGAGCGTCCCCGCTAGGATATGATCCCCGCTGATGAAACGGTCTTCGTGCTGGCGGATGATCCTCGTCTTGTCGCTGAAGGCGTTTTTCCAAAGACCATAGAAGGTATTGAGGCAATCCAAGCGGAGGGAAAGCCTAAGGACATTGTTGCCCTCCCTCGTGATGTCTTTGATGAAATAAAAGTAATCGCGCTGAACATCATCGCTCCCCGTGTAGGCCATGCGGCAATAGGTGTAATCTAGCGATAATGTGAACGCCGCATCATCGGGCAACGCCACCCTCACGGAGGTCTCCAATTCGATGTTCGCTGGAGCCGTGGTGGCAAGATAACCAGACGCGGGGAACTTGGCGATGGGCGCGGAGTCTAAATTGGCGGCGAGGTTCTCCAATACGAAATTCTTGGCCTCATCGATGGGGAGGGCATATAGCCGCATTTTCATGGAGACGGTGGTGCTCATAGGTTGCTATAGACTCCTTCTATCAGATAATCCGATTCCAGCGTGTCGAACGCGACTTGGCGCAATTGGATGGCGCGCTTGAATCTCTCGAAGGTTATTTTATCAGTCAATGAATATAAACGCGACCCCGGGCGCAAGTCGGAGAAATCGAAGGCCATGACATCGCGCGACTTGCCCAAAGCGCTCCCACAAATTCCCACCCAGAATTGGTTTTCCTCATCCCATGGGTCATTGTTCTCGTAGATGGCCAGCGTCTTCCCAAGGATTAAGGCATAGCAGAAAAGGGAGTAGTCCTGCGGACGCTTCTCTCTTATCTTGATGTTGATGTCATTGATGGCCTCGCCGCCGAAAGCGTATCGCATATAGAGATCCTCGTCAGCGAATTGGGGATTGTGCTCGCGGAGATACGCTTTCAATTCGGGCTTCAATTCGTGGAACTCGAAAGCCCAATTCTTCCCCTGTTGGAATGTCCCGTTCCGGGGATTGATGCCGTAATAGGCGAAATAGGGATTGAAGAAGGAATAGGGGTTTCCCATGAAATAGCACTTGGGAGCCACATCCGCCTCGCGGTAGAAGGTGTCATAGACCTCTTGGAACTTGAAAGCCTCGTCCGGGAGATACCGTTCCCCGGCGCGGGTGTTCACGATGAACTCATCGAAGAAGATATAGGCGGGGTTGAGGATCACATTGGACTTGATGGATCCGAGCTTCTTGGAGAGCCCCACCATCATGAAGCGGAGATCCTTCGTCTCCTCGTCATAGACCCTGACGATCCCGGTGTCCAGCGTGGTCTTCTTGAAAAGGAGACCGGGCTTTTCATTCGCCCTCCTGAATTTCCAAAGGATCTCCCTGACCGATTCGATGTAGGACTCCGAGATGTCATTGATGTTGCGGCGGAGGATGATGCTGGGGCGCTTGCCATCCACGAAAGCCTTGCGGGCTTTGTAGATATGCGCGGCGGTGGACTTGCCGTCCTCGCGGGCGCTTACGATGAAATTAAAGGTTTTCTGCGCGCCATCGATGCGCGAGAAATCGTAGTGCATATTATCGAGGGTAGCCATAAGGCTATTGTAGCGGTATCCGCAAAATTTATCAAAATCTTATAAAATGGGGGTTGCGGTGGCCGTAAATATCCCTATAATAGGTAATGTCGAAAGACAAAAGGAGCAAACAACATGACTTTAAAAGAACTCATCAAGCCGTTGGATCCCTTCACCAAAGTCTGCATCTACCTCGATGCAGGCAATGACGAGGTGATCCCTTTGGGCGAATCGGTCTTGGCCGAAAACCTGAAGAAGCCCGGAGTCACCCTGACCTATGGGGACTACGAGGTCTCCTTCATGTCGATCATGATGGCGCAGGAGGGTGTTCGTCTGAACATTGCGATAAAATGACCGAAAAACTAGCCGATAAAGTCCGGGAGGAACTTGAAAAAATCAGGGAAGCCCAAAAGAAGCTCGCCGAGATCTACTTTATTCTCGATGATGGCGATGAGATCAAAGTCTTCTGCAAGGCTCACAACGCCGTCTATCACGGAATCCAGACTTATATCGATGTCCTCCACGGCGATCTGGAGAAACATCTCCGGGAGGATAAATAATGACCCTAAGGCAATACGCAAAAGAGCATCCCTCGGTGAGCCTCGACATCCGTCAGCGCACCGGGAGATACGGCACCGTCCGACTCGTTGAGGGTTTCTTCCCCTCCGGGTCGGAGGTGGCCAAATGGGACTACAAATGGGTGGACTACGAAGCCTCGTTCATCGGGACGGTAGCCCATCACCTCGTCCTCATCATCTTGGAGTGAGATATGCTGCAGATCTTCAAATTCAAATCGGAGTCCGGCTCCGTCCCGACCGAGACTCTCTCCAATTGGATCCGAATGGTTGTCAGGCAAGGCCCCATCCTCGCCTGCTCCCATTCGGTGGAGGGGCAATACAAAGTCATCAAGCTATATGTGGAGGTGCATAAATGAGATACAGGCTCCGCATCATCGACAACGCCGGGAACATCGCGGTCATCGATACCAGCACCCGCACGATGCTGGGAGATCTCTGCAATGTGATCCAAGCCGCGAATCCCGAGCTGAGAATCCGCATATTCGAAAAAGGGAAAGATGGACTATTCAAGCCGTGGAGGGGATAAATGATTATGTTCTACATCTGGGCGGGGCTCGCCATGGCGGTCATGCTCTACACCTGCGTCACCATCATCCTGCTCTGCAAGGAGGTGATGAGGTCCATCGAACCGTGGATCGGCGTGACCTGCGGGTTCTTCCTCTTCACGATCATCTATCTCTTCTACATCCTGTTCACCAACATATAAAGGCGTAAGGAGCAAACAATGATGAATCGAGATTACTACAGCATCATCCATGAAATGGCACTAGCCGCAATCCGGCATCGAGCGGTATATGACATCAATCGCCAAACATTCGTCTTCGTCAACAGGCTCATATATTGGGATAGCGATCTGGTGATACTTGGGTATGATGACCACTATAACGCCGAAGATTACGGAGTCACATGGACTCTAACAAAAGATAAGGAGTGAATATGAAAACAATCAAAATGCATGAGCGCCGCTTCTATGACCATTACATCATGGCCACCCTTAAGGGGAAGACGGTGCTGACGGAGCGCCGTTCCACATGGAACGCCGCGCTCACCCGGCTGGAATATCTCAAAAGCTATTTCGCCGACCTCAACGAAATGACCAAGGAGCCGCAATTCGACCTCTATCTGGCGAGGGAGCGCGGCTATGGCGCTTGGGACATCAAGCGCATCCGCTACATCGGCGGGGAATGGATCCCAGAAGACGCGAAAGCCCTCCCGGAGATGCTGGCCAACATGGCATCGATGGCGAAATACGCCAACGCGTGCCATTGACCAAAAAGCCGAGAAAGCGGAAGATACCAATACAAGGAGAATCGAATATGAAATTGGTAATCAAACACGGCATCCGTTTCCTAAGGGGATGCAAACTCGACCACGCGAAACGCAAGGCGCTGGATGAGAATAAGGAACGGCTATTCGCCCCGGTGTATGAGCGGCTTGACCGCATCGCCCACGAGAGCCTAGCCGATTCCTTCCAAGAAGAGAAGGAGCTCGGTTTCGTCCTATTTGCCCAATGGGCGATCGTCCCCAATGAATAAAAAGAGATTCATCCCCTCCCCGGAGAACTCCTTGCTTAAAGGAGCCCTCTATGACGGGAAGGACACCACGCTCTACGAAGCGGCCGACCTGCTGAAAAAGTATGTGGAGGAATTCTCCATCTACGATCAAAACAGCGTCTCTAGGGAAGCCGTGATCCTTCACTACAAAGACGATTCATCGAAGCTCGTGGGCATCGAGCTCTCGGTGGTGGACATCGGTCAAAGCGGAAACACTTTCATCGATTGCTATGTCAAACGCCGTTTAGGGCATCTGGGGAAAGTCCCCAAAGAGCCCTACGCCCTCCGCGTGAAAAGAGAGGGCAATAGACTGTATCGCCTCTTCATGCCGGTGAGCGCGTCAACGCTGGGCATGGAGATCGATAAATGATCCATAGAGAGGAGTAATAATGGAAATCATCAATGGAATCAAATGGGAGGTTTCCTCCCAACCCGCCGAAGAGCGCGAGCTCGCGTTCTCCGCGACTCTGGAGTGCAAGACCTCCGACAAGGGGAGCAAATTCGCTGTCCTCTCCGCCAAAGGCAAATACCTCAAAGGGATCCTCGACAACGAGGAGATCCTCGATGAGGAAGCCTACTACGATCTCCGCTTCACGCAGAGCTCCAACGCCGTCATCCCGGCCAATCCGTCCTACGATGGCATCTACAACATCACGCTGACCGGCCGCGCCTGGATCGACACCCGCGAGCCCGAAGACGAGGAAGCCGACCGCAAACGCGAGCGCGTCTACATCAAGGGACGCGACATCACCTTCACCAAGAAGGCCAACCTCATCAAGCGCAACAAATAATCGCGCCGTGGCAAACTAGCCGCAAACCGCTAAAATAACAAAGGCGGGACATCGGAATCAAACGCCTAAAAGGGATCGATACACAGGGGAAGCCATCTCGCAATCTGAGCCCCCGATCCTTCTGGAACTAACGCGCAACCAGATCCGCGTCCCCGATGCCCCGCCTTTTCCATCCAAAGGAGCAACCCATGACATTAAGAGAAATCGTTGAGCAACTAAGGCAAGGCGGATCCACCGTCAATTACCGAGCGAGGAAAGACGGCTCCATCGTCATCAAGAGCATCAACGGCAGGAAATACAAAGGCAAGGCCGGGAATTTCGTGGCGAGGGCTTTGACGGGGCAAATGCCGACCGCCAAGCAAGTCGCGCAACGAGCCGCGGCGCTTAACAAAGACAATTTCTATCAGCCTAAGGAAAAATCGCACCGCAAGAAGGTCTCCGGGCTTAAGCAGAGCGAGAGGAGATTCATCTCCGACTACAACCGCACCGTCAAGAAGCTGAACGCCAAATACAAGCCAAAGAACGAGGTGCCGCTTGTGGGAGCCAAGCAAGCGAGGCAAGCCATGAGCCGCGGCACCTCCTTCGCCGATTGGCGGAAAGCGGCCATCGAGCAAGCCAGAAAACGCGCGCTCAATATCCCGCAAGGCGAATTCGCGGGAAAAGGGGAGCGCGATGCTTTGGCCGCTTACATCAGGACTTATCACAAAGACAACCCTGAGGCTTTGGAGGTCGCGGATTACATCTCCGGCAAAACGGATCCAAGCGGCAAGCAAGCCTCCGCAGGCCATCGCGTGACCCAAGATTACCTAAGCAAGCTACACGATCTCGTCTATCGCAAAGACACCAAGCAAATCGATTGGGACACCGCTTTGGATCAAGCCAAGGAAGCCAATAAGAAAATCAATAAAGAATTAGCGGAAATCAGAGATATGTTCAAGAATCTCTGACGGAAGGGAGAGGGGAATGGAAATCAAAATCGGGCATCGTCCTTTCAGCGTCTACGCTTTCGACATAGAGTCACATAACGATGAGGGAAGCATCGAGCGGGGAGAGACCTCCGCGTGGCTTGGCTACCTCATCAATGAGGACAGCGAGGCGCTGGATAGGAATTCCTATTTTTATGATCTAGACGAATTCTTGGATAAGCTTGAAGCCCTGACGCGTTGCGTGAAGAAGCGGAAAAGGAATCTATTGATCTATGTCTTCAACCTGTCCTTTGAGTGGTCTTTCCTTTTGCCCGTCCTCCTGCGCCACAATTTCAAGTGGAAGGAGGACATCGACAAGAAAGACTCATTCGTCTATTCATCGATCACCAATGTCACCGCGACCAATGTATGGGACGCGAAGATAAAATTCCACAAGTCAAGCGGTTTCGTGGAATTCCGCGACATCGGCAAGATCTTCCCGGGCTCTTTGCGCGAGGTAGCCAAGTCCTTTTCCCTTCCCACCCAGAAGGGGGACATCGACTACCGCAAAGACCGCACGGCGAAGGATTATGTGGTCACGGATGAGGAGAAGATCTATTGCTTCAAGGATTGCCGCATCATCGTGGACATCCTCCAAAGGCTCAAAGACGATAAGGCGTTTTGGAAAAGTTTGTCCGCAGGATCCTACTCGATGAATAAGATGATCGAGGAGACCTATGGCAAGGCATGGAAGCCGATGGGGCTATTCCGCCAGCAATACCCGGAACTAGACGCGGAGACCAACGAAATCCTCCGCAAGGGAGCCAGCGGCGGCATCACCTACGCCACGCCGTCTTTCCAATACCGCAGGATCAATGAGAATGTCATCCATATCGATGCCCATCAGATGCATCCCTTCCAAATGGTCACTAAGCTCTTTCCCTTTGGAACGCCGGAAGCGTTTAAAGGGGAGCCGCCATGGGGAAGGATCTCGCTTTGCCATGTCCTAATCTCCTATTCAGGCGTGAAGCTTCACGAGATCATCTCGATGATAGGCGTGGACTTTTGCAAAGACTACGAGACCTATCTCTGGGACTTTGAGATCGAGGTGTGCAAAAAGTGTTATATCGATTTTGAGGTCAAATACATCGATGGCCTATCCTTCATGGCCAAACGCTTCCGGGGATGGCGCTATGTCTTAGGCAATTACAAGAAGCGAATGAAAGCCAAGAAGGAGGGAGATGCTTTTGGCATCACCTATTACAAATTGCTCAATAACTCCTGCTATGGGAAATTCTTGGAGAAGCCGCATCCCATCACCTTCAAGAACATCATCAACGAGGACGGCGTGATCGCCTCCGAGAAGATCGAGAGGCACGATGTGAAGCCCAATGCGCGATATACCTACATAGGGCTGGGAGCGTGCATCCCCGCCTATTCCAGATGCTATCTATTGGAGACCGCGCTGACGATCTCCCCAAGCGGAAAAAGCATCGTCTATTTCGACACGGACTCCATCTTCTTCCTCGATAACGATGAAACCCGCGAAGGGTTAAAGAAAATCAAGATCGGAGGGGACATAGGCGATTGGGACTACGAGCCCACGCTCATCAAGAGCGAATTCTCCGCGCCTAAGCGATACAAGGGCATCGCGGAGAACGGGAAGATGATCGTCCACATGGCGGGCATCAATTTCAAGGTGAACGATATGCCGTCCTACGATGAGCTTGACATCGATAAAGGCCAATTCACCATTCAGGGCTCGATGAGGTGCAAGGGAGGCACGATCATCATCACCAAGCAGAAGCAACTCAAAATCGCTGGCAAATACGCCAAATATTTTGAATTGAATGTCGATGATGTATAATCTCCTTGGCGATCTCCCCCTCTCGCCATGGGCTTAATATTAAGGCTATGCTCATACCTTAACGCGGCGTTTCTTTGCCCCTTATCGTCGCGTGCCCAACCCCTTTCACCCCGTCAGGAGAAATCTTGGCGGGGCTTTCTTTTGCGCGGATCCAAGTGAGGCATCGCTGGCCATGGATCGCGTGGCCCCGGAAGCAAGGAGACGGTAGCGCAGAGCTCTGGCATCGCTGGGTGACAGGACGCTGACCCCGGGTGCGCCGAATGGGGGAAATGT
>OCVV011319827.1_pt1 | contig 12891 bp, 10 predicted proteins | sample 1539721 | NCBI WGS metagenome assembly OCVV01 (sample SAMN02144230, study PRJEB22623) | gut metagenome | biome: sheep rumen | host: Ovis aries | place: New Zealand
GTTCAGCTCCATACGGACTGTCACTTCGCCCCCGAAGCCCTGTTCGGAAGCGGTCAGCTCTCCGGCTGCTGCCGGTACCGGTTCTGCTTCCGGCTGTTCCGTCTCCTCGCCGTTCAGTATGGCCATTGCCTGTGCAATCTTTTCATCCGCGGTAGCCAGGCAGTTCATGGAGAGTTTTGAATTGTGCGCGCCTTCGGAGTTCTCCACGTAGCAGAAGTCAAAATACCACTGGGCTTCCCGGTGCAGTTTCCGGACTGCGTTCAGTTCGTCCTCCGTCATTTCCGCCTTCGTTACCGCCTCTGTCAGCGCGTCCTTCAGGCTGCTCAGGCGGTTACCCACTTCAGTTTCCCGGGCAGTGACCTTCTGCTGTGTCGATTCGACCAAGCTCTTCGCAGCATCCGCACTGCCATGGCACGCTGCGCAGGTAGCCATCAGCGTTTCGCTCTTCAGCGGGCTGATCAGGTAATGGCTGTGGTAGGTGGTCCCGTCTTCCGCGGTTTCCTCCGCCATATGGCAGCTGGCACAGTTCAGGCCCATTTTCGCGTGCGCGCTGGGCAGGAACGTCTCCATTTCAGGATGCTGCGCTTTCAGCATGGGCGTACCGGTGCCGGGCTGCTCCCAATCCTTGAAGCCCATTTCATCATAATAAGCCAGGATTGCATCGGGTGTCATGCTTGCCTGGTCAGAATAGGGCATCATCGTTTCGCTTTCATCCGGGGTAAAGTAGTATTCAATATGGCACTGTCCGCAGTTCAGTACCTTCGGGTCGATGGAGGAAGCATTCTCCCCCAGTGCCTTTGTTACATAGCTGTGGGTAATCACGATCTGCCCGTTGTTGCCCTTGTCGTCCCCGTGGCAGGTGTAGCAGGAGATCGCCTGCGTCATCTGGCCCATCACTTCGTCAAAGGGGCGGCTGTAAACCTCCACACCCTCGTTGTTCACCATTTTTGTGAAATCCGGTGTCTTGCAGGTTATGCAGTTTGCTTTGCCATGGGGCCGCTTCGTCTTTGTCAGATCCTCAAGGGTATAGGCATGCCCCCGGGCTGCCATATAATCCTTTGCGAATCCGAAACCTTCGTAAATATTCACCAGGTAGGGATCCTGTTCCAGATAATCCTCCGCTGTGCTGTTTTCCGCGTTCTGCGCCATCGTATCAGTGATACCCTGAAGCATCGGCGTCAGCGGTTCCTTCACCTGATAAGTCATGGCTTTTCCGCCGATAACCCCTGTCAGAAACAGGACGCAGACGATTACGGCGATCAGGCTCAGCCCGATCCGGGTCCATTGCCTTCTCTTAAACTCGTTCATTGTTCCGCTCTCCCTTTCCCTGTTTACTGTGCCGCAGGCGTAATGACCTTCACCGGGCACTTGGCGGCGCATTTTCCGCACAGGGTGCATTTTTCCGGATTTACCCGTGCCAGCGTTCCGTCAAATTCGATGGCGTCGGATTCGCACTGTTTCGCGCACAGGCCGCATCCGATACAGCCCGCGCTGCATACTTTCTTCACCAGGGGACCCTTGTCCCGGTTCGAGCACTGCACCCGCACAATACGGCTTTCCGGAATCAGGGAGATCAGTCCCCGGGGGCAGGCTTTCACGCACAGGCCGCAGCTGACGCAGCGGTTCCTGTTCACTACGGCCACACCGTTCACCACGGAGATGGCCTGCTCCGGACAAACTTCGGCGCAGCTGCCGAATCCCAGGCAGCCATAGGTGCAGTCCGTCACGTTCAGACCGGACAACACCGCGGAGCGGCAGTCATGCTCGCCGATGTAATTGCCCTGGTTTTTCGTGACTTCGCATGTCCCTTTGCAGGCTACGAAGGCGGTCTTCCGCTCCAGGACGCCGGCAGTGGTGCCCATGATATCACCGATGGCCTGGGCCACCGGCGCGCCGCCCACCGGGCACGCGTTCACCGGAGCCTCTCCCTTGGCGATGGCCCCTGCCAGCGCGTCACATCCGGCATAGCCGCAGGCGCCGCAGTTGTTGCCGGGAAGTTTTTCGCGAACAGCCACTTCCTTCTCATCCACCTCCACGGCGAACTTTTTCCCCGTGAAGACCAGTCCGGCAGCCACGCATACGCCGATGACGGCGATAACCAGGGTCGTAATCCAGATAATATCCATTCTCCGACCCTCCTTACAGATTCAGTCCGCCAAAGCCCATAAACGCGATGGACATCAGGGCGGCGGCGATCATCACAATGGGGGCTCCCCGCAGCGGGCGCGGCAGATCCTTCTCATTGATCCGGCTGCGGATGCCCGCCAGCAGAACAATGGCAATGGTGTAGCCCACGGCCGTTCCGAATCCGCTGGCCACGCATTCGATGAAGTTGTACCCGTCCTGCACGTTGGTCAGGGCCACGCCCAGCACCGCGCAGTTGGTGGTAATCAGCGGAAGATAGATGCCCAGCGCCTTGTAAACCGAGGGGGACTTCTTTTTCAGGAACATTTCCACAATCTGCACCAGGGCAGCGATGACCAGGATAAAGATGATGGTTTTCATGAAGTCCATGCCCAGGGGCTTGAGCACATAGTCATACAGCAGGCTTGCCACCGCGGAGGCGATGGTGATAACGAAGATCACCGCGCCGCCCAGGCTGATGGAAGCCTTCATCTGCTTGCTTACGCCCAGGAAGGAGCAGATGCCCAGGAACTGGTTCAGCACCACGTTGTTGATCAGCGCTCCCGCGATGATGATCATGATCAGGCTCTTCATGCCTGCTCCCCTCCTTTCTCCGCTGCCTGCACCGTCTCAGCCGCCGCCTTTTTCTCCGGCTTCGTATCGCAGGAGGCCGAAGCGGAGCACAGCGCGCAGTTCCCGTCGCACCCGCTCTCCACCAGCTTCCGCTGCCGCGTCTTGATGCCGATGGCGTTCATCACCGCGATAATCAGCGCAAACACCAGGAAGGCTCCCGGAGGCTGGATGAAGATCGTCATTCCGAATCCTTCCGGCAGCAGCTGCGTTCCGAAGACCTTTCCCGTTCCCAGGATCTCCCGGATCGCGCCGGCCAGCGTCAGCGCCACCGTGAATCCCAGTCCCATGCCGATGCCGTCCATCACGGACAGCAGCGGAGTATGCTTGTTGGCATAGGCCTCCGCCCGGCCCAGGATGATGCAGTTCACCACGATCAGGGGGATATAGATGCCCAGCTCGTCATACAGGGAAGGGATGTAGGCTTTGATCAGCAGTTCCGTCACCGTCACCAGGCTTGCCACAATCACGATGTAGGCGGGCAGCCGCACCTGATCCGGGATCACTTTCCGCAGGCAGCTGATCACCAGGTTGCTTAGTACCAGCACCGCCAGGGTGCTCAGACCCATGCCGATGCCGTTGGCCGCCTGGGTGGAAACCGCCAGCGCCGGGCACATGCCCAGCATCAGCACCAGCACCGGGTTCTCTTTGATCAGGCCGTTCCAGAGGCGTTCCATATATTTCTTCATGTCAGTTGCCTCCCTTCAGCACTGTTTCGTAAAGATCCAGGCCGGCGTTCACCGCGTTGACCACGGCGTTGGAGGTTACGGACGCGCCGGTAATGGCGCTGATTTCCTGTTCTCCGGAGGCGGTTCCCTTCACCAGCGTCAGTTTTCCGCCCTTTCCGGGGAACTGATCCTTAAAGGCGGGCTCGTCTGCCTTCATGCCCAGTCCGGCCGTTTCGTTCAGTTCTGTAAAGGAGATTCCCGTGATCCGGCCGTCCGCCGTGAGGCCCATGGCCAGGGTTACGTTTCCGCCGAATCCTTTGGAGGTCACGTTCAGGGCATACCCGACCACGTTCCCTGCCGCGTCTTTTGCCGCATACGCCTTGTTCACCCGGGTGGCCGAGTCCGCCATGGCCGTGATGGACTCCTGGGCGGCTTCCGCCACCGCGAAGGAATCCGCCTCGGGGCAGACCGCCTTGTAGGCTTCCGTTTCCTTGGCCAGTTCCTGCTCCTCAATGGTGCTCCGGGTCAGGGAATACACGCCGCTCAGAGCCAGGCCGGCCAGCGCCGCGATCAGCGTCAGGGCGATCACGGGCTTCGGAATCCGGAAGGGCTCCCGCTTGACCCGGCGGGTCTTGCCGATTTTCCGGTAGGCAAAAGGCTTCTGAACGATGTAGGTGTCAATCAGGGGCGTGCAGACATTGCCGATGATAATGGCGTAGCTGAAGGAGTCCGCGGTGTTTCCCCACAGCCGGAAGATGCCTCCCAGCACGCCGATGAGGCAGCCATAGATGAACTGTCCCAGCCGGCTCACCGGGCTGGTCACATAGTCCGTCGCCATGAAGAAGGCGCCCATCACCACGCCGCCGCCGCACAGGTGCGCCAGCAGGTACTGGGGATTGAACCCTTCCCCGCCGAACAGGCCGATCAGCAGGGTAAATCCGATCAGCACGCTGAAGCAGATCTGGCCGTGAATAATGTCCAGGCTCCACAGCAGCAGGCCGCCCACCAGCAGCGCCAGGATGGACCCGCCGATGACGCCGTCCGCCGTGCCCAGGAACATCTCCGTAATGTTTACTTCTTCAAAGGCCTTCAGCGCGCCCATGGGGGTGGCGGATGCCACCGCGTCCACCGCGGGCTTGATGGCCATGTCGTTGGCAAAGGAGATCAGCAGGAAGCATCTGGCAGCCAGCGCCGGGTTGATGAAGTTCTTCCCCAGGCCGCCGAAGCAGCCCTTGCAGACCACAATGGCGAAAACGGAGCCGATCACCGGCAGATAAAGGGGCGTCCTGGGCCCCAGGGACAGGGCCAGCAGCAGGCCGGTCACGGCCGCGCTTCCGTCCCAGATGGTATCCGGTTTCCGGCAGATCTTGTTGAACACCCATTCGGAGGCCACCGCGGAAACCACGGCCAGTGCCACGATTCCGAAGGCGTTCCAGCCGTTCACCAGGATACCCACAATGGTAGCCGGCATCAGGCTAAGCAGTACCATCCGCATGATATACGGAGTCGTCCATCCGTCCCGGGTATGGGGAGAGGAGGAAAGATTCAGCACGCCGTTCATTTCTGTCCGCCTCCTTCCCGTTTTTTCTTCTCCTGGATTTCAGCCTTTGCCTGTTTGAAGGTCTGCATCAGCGGACGCTTCGCCGGGCAGGCCACGGTGCAGCTGCCGCACTGGATGCACTCCAGCCCGTACAGCTTTTTCTCATACCGCTGCAGGTCCCCGGCAATGGCGGCGTCCGCCATCAGCTGGGGCATCAGTCCCACCGGGCACACCGTGGTGCACCTTCCGCAGCGCAGGCACGCTGTCATCAGCTTTTCCGCCTGCTCCACCGGATCCTCCGCCAGCAGGGTCAGCCCGTTGTTCTGTTTCTGGATCGGAACGTTCAGGTCGCTCATGGCAATGCCCATCATGGGTCCGCCCGCCAGCGCCTTCACCGCCGTTTTTCCTTCCTTCACGCCGCCGCAGGCTTCCAGCAGCTCCGCGTAGCTGGTTCCCACCCGCACGAAGAAGTTGGCCGGTTCCTTCACCGCCTCCCCCGTCAGCGTAAAGCACTGGCTGAAGAGGGGCTCATGGTACAGCACCGCCCGCTGGATCGCGTACAGGGTGCCCACGTTCTGCACGATGCAGCCCACGTCTGCCGGCAGCTTGCTGATGGGGAAATCAATGCCGGTCACCGCCTGGATCAGGCTGCGCTCGCCGCCCTGGGGATATTTGGTAATCATGGTATGCACGCTGATCCGCTGTTTCCCGGAGGCGGCAATCTCCATGGCGTGGATGGCCTCGGGCTTGTTGTCCTCGATGCAGATCACACCTTCCGCGTTCGGGAAAAGCTGCAGCACCAGCTCCAGTCCTTCCACGATGGCCGGGGCGTGGGTGCGCATCAGCTGGTCGTTGCAGGTCAGGTACGGCTCACATTCCGCCCCGTTGGCAATGACGTATTCAATGGCGTCCGGATCCTTCGGCTTAAGCTTTACATGGGTCGGGAAGCCGGCTCCGCCCAGGCCTACGATTCCCGCGTCCTGCACCCGCTGGAGGATCTCGTTGGAGGAAAGGTCCCCCTCGCTCTCCCGCTGGGAATAGTCCGCGGCCGGCGTGAACAGCCTGTCGTTGTCAATCACGATGCATTCCGCCGTCCCGCCGGTCAGCACCCGGCGCTTCTCGATGGCCTTCACCTTTCCGGAACAGCTGCTGTAAATATGCGCGGAAACGAAGCCGTCCGCCTCTGCGATCCGCTGGCCGACCAGCACCGTGTCCCCCTTCTGTACAATGGGCTTTGCGGGTTTTCCGATGTGCTGCTGCAGGGGAAATACCATTTCACCCTGCGGATCATACAGGCGCAGCCGGACGTCCCGGCTCAGCTCTTTATGCTCCGCCGGATGGACGCCGCCGCGAAAAGTGTTTCTCACAGTCTTTCCGACCCCTTTCCCGTCTTTGCCGCCCCGCGGCTTCTGTTGTATTCTGAATCGGAATGCGATCCCGCATCCTATCCTGTCTATTTTATCATTCCCCTTCCGCAAAGTAAAGGCATTTGACAACGGATCCGGAAGCCCGTACAATAAAAGAAACAGCATGGAATGAAAAGCGGAAAAGGGGAATCATATTTGGCTGGCAGAGCATATCAGATCGCTTATTTTGCCGTTGACTGGAACTATGAGCTGGTCGACAAGACCCTTCACGGCCTGAAGCAGTATACGGATACGCACCGGAACGTGCTGCTCCGCATTTTCGACTGCTTCGGCACCGACCAGGACAACGCCAAGGACAGGAGCGAGTACCGGATTTTTTCCCTGCCGGACCTGAGCGCCTTTGACGGGGTTGTGATCCTGAGCAACCAGATCATTCTCCAGCGGGTGCGGGATGAGCTGGTCCGCCGGATCGACGAGGCCGGCGTTCCCGCCGTCTCCCTGGGCTATCCCCTCCCCGGCTGCGTCACAGTCACCCATGACAACCGTGCCGCCCAGTATGCCATCACGGATCACGTGATCCGGGAACACGGGGCCCGGAAGCTGGTGTACCTGACCGGGAACCTCTACAACGGCTGCACTGAAGGGTTCACCCGCCTCCAGGGCTTCCGGGACGCCTGCCGGGACAACGGGATCCTCCCCGAGGATGTCCAGGTGCTGGAAAAGACCTGGCGCACCACCGACGGCAGGGATACCGCCCGCCAGTGGATCGAGGAGGACCTCCCCCTGCCGGACGCCTTTATCTGCGCCAATGATGAAATGGCCCTGGGGCTCATGGAAGCCCTGCAGGAAAACAACATCTCCATCCCCGGGGATGTCATCGTCACCGGGTATGACAACCTGGACAGCGCGGCCCTTTCCTGTCCCCGCCTCTCCTCGGTCTACTGCGATTACAGGAAGCTGAATTACCATGCCATGGAAACCCTGATTTCCATGATCGAGGGGAAACGGGTTCCCTCCGTGGTCAACGGGGAGTTCACCGCCGTCCCCTCCGAGTCCTGCGGCTGTCCCGACGATGCCCGTGCCGACACCCTGCGGGACCGGTATTTCCAGCAGACCCGTTTCCTCCGCTCCTTTTACCTGCTGCAGGATCAGCTGGCCCAGGAGCTTTTTGAGGCCAACAACCTGAAGGACCTTACCGCCGCGGTGCTCCGCAACCGGGCCATCTTCGGCTGCCATGACATATTCCTCTGCTTCAACGATTATTACTTCGACAACTATGAGAAGGCCGAGTGGACCCAGGACTCGGAGAATTACGGTGCGGAAATGGTCCTGGCCAGCCGCAACTACCTCCGTTTCCCCACCCGCCAGCTGCTGCCGGAGCCCTATCTTTCCCGGGAGCGCTTCCTCATTTTCTATCCCCTGCATTACAACACCTACTCCATCGGGTATATCGCCATGGACGGGCTCAGCGAAGCCGCGAAAATGAACCTGCATGAAAGCATCTTCAACTTCCTGGAAATCGCCATTGAAAACATCCGGAAAAAGGAGCTCCTCCGCCGTTTCAACGAAATGCTTGATGACCTCTACGTCCACGACGGGCTTACCGGCCTGTATAACCGTTTCGGCCTGCAGCGTTTCGGGCCGGAGATCTACAGCCGCATGCTCCGCAAGTACGGCAGCGCCCAGATCCTCTTCACCGATATGGACGGCATGAAGGAGATCAACGACACCTTCAGCCACGATGCCGGCGACACCGCCCTCCGGGCCGTTTCGGAGATCCTGCGGTCCTGCTGCTCCGGGGAGGATTTCATCATGCGCTACGGCGGGGATGAGTTTGTCGTCATCGCCGGCGGCGGGGAGGAGGACCTGAAGAACCGGGTCCTCGCCGCGGTGGAAGCCTGGAATGAAAAAAGCGGACAGTCCTTCAGGCTGGGGCTGTCCGTCGGAGTCGTCCATGCCGAGCGCGGCTCAAAGCGCTCCCTGGAGGACTGTATCCGCGAAGCGGATAAACTGATGTATGGGATAAAAACAGCGAGAAAGGTTGGCAGGTAACGCCAACCTTTCTCAGTTTTTAACTCTTAACTTTCAACTTTTCACTCTTAACCCTTACTTCGTTTCTTTCCCGTTCAGCAGCATGTGCACAATGGCCGCCACCGCGCCGCCGACCAGGGGAGCGAGGATGAACACCCACACGCCGTGCAGGTTCCCGGCAATCAGGGCCGGTCCGAAGGAGCGGGCGGGGTTCACGGAAGTTCCGGTGAAGTTGATGCCCAGCAGGTGAACCAGCACCAGCGCGCCGCCGATCACCAGGCCGGCCACGGTGCTGTTTTCCTTCTTGGAGGTAACGCCGAGGATCGCCAGCACAAACACGCAGGTCAGGATCGCTTCGATCACGAAGGTCGGGAACCAGGCGTCATGATACAGGGCGTTCATTCCCAGCTTGGAGGTGTCCCGCACCACCGTGTTCAGGGCGCCGGCGCCGGCGATGGCACCCGCGAACTGGGCCACGATGTAGCCGCAGAAATCCTTCACGGACAGGTCGCCCTTGATCAGGAAGGCGATGGAAACCGCGGGGTTGATGTGGCACCCGGACACGTTGCCGATGGAATAGGCCATGGCCACGATCACCAGGCCGAAGGCCAGCGCCGTGCCGATGAGGCCGGCCGTTCCGTTTTCAGGGGTGCAGATCTGCCCGGCCACGCCGCAGGCAAAGAACACCAGTACCGCGGTACCGATAAACTCAGCACAATACTTACGAAGATCTTTCATGGAAATCCCTCCTTTTTTTCCAAAAGAGGATAGCACAATGTACGGACAAAATCAAGTCCGGGCACTCTTCCGATCATTCCTTCCGATTCATTGACATCTTGCCGGTCAACTGGGTTCCTCGGAATCGGCAATGAAGATCAGCTGCCGTTTTTCCAGTTCCACGGTTCCGGACGTTCTCACAACCGGGTCGTTGTACCCGTGGGGACCTTCCTTGACAATCACAATCCGGTTCTCCTCCGCATGGTCAATCAGGTAGTCATAATTGTATCCGTCCAGGACATAAAGCTCCTCCTGGACCGGATCGTAGACGATCAGGTCCGTACGGACCATCCCGCTTCCCCAGGTGACGTTGGTAAAAAGATCCGTGCACCCGTCTCCGGTGATATCGAACACTTCATACAGGCGGGATCCGGAAGCATCATATGCCGGGATTCCCCCCGCCGGAAGCCGCTCTCCGATGAACTCGCTCATTTTCCGCAAAGCTTCTTCCGGATCGATGCCAAAGTCCGCCAGGTTTCCCAATGAACCCGCTGCCGGTTCCGCAGCGGCCACCGGATCAAGCTCAAGGCCGGGCAGTGCCAGGAGGGACTGGATCTCTGCAGGATTGTCCCGGTATTCCCCGGGAATATCCAGGAACTGTCCGCTTGCCGAATGATAGCCGAAAGAAACCAGGATCGGCGCTCCTTTTTCAAAGAAATACAGGTAGTAGCCTGTTTCTTCCGCTGTCAGGCGGTCATCCCGGATGAACGCGTTCGCCAGGGTGAAAAAGGACATGTATTCAGCCCCTGCGGCGGCGTTGATCCGTGCGCACAGGGCCGGCAGGCTCAGGCGGGACAGAATCAGCTCCCGCAAGGCCGGAGAAAGACGGCGGTACTTTTCCAGGGCTTCCGGTTCCTCCCGCAGGAGCTTTTCCACCAGCGTTTCCGGATCCTCCAGGCGGATGGCATAAACCGCCGCGGGACGGTCATAGTCATGGGTGTTCACCCGTTCCCGGACTTTGCTGAAGGATTCCGGCATGGCGAACAGGGACAGGTAGTCTTCGCTGTCCACGATCTCTCCCATCAGCCGGGTTACTTCCAGGCCGATCCCGTAATAATCCGGCGCCGCTGTTTCCCCAAGCGCGCTGCACACGGTGCAGCAAAGCAGGGCGGCAAGAAAAAGGGTATAGATTCTGTTCCTGGTACGCATCGTTGTCCTCCTCACATCCGTCGTTTTCTTTTACGGGACCAATAGTATGGAATCATCGGCTGTTCCTGCCCTGCCGTTATGGTTTTTTAATCAGGATCGCATTCAGCCATACCAGGTCCTCCCGGCCCGGCAGGGCATCCTGGGTCATGAAAAAAGCGCGGGGCTGCAATGCTTCGATATCCCGCAGGAGCTCCCGCAGCAGGGGCTCCGTCAGGCAGGTGTAATACCGCCCGTCCCGGATTCCGGCAAAGTCCCCGTGTTTAAAAGACATAAAGAATGCGCCGCCGGGATAAAGGGCCCCGGTGAGCCTCCGGACCACATCGTGGATGGCCCGGGGCTGAAGATGGAGCAGCGACGCGTTGGCCCAGATTCCGTGATAGCGGCCGTCTGGAACAAAGCCGGCAAAATCGCTGCAGACCGCTTTCAGGCCGGTGTACTGTTCTGTCGCCCTGCACATTTCGGCGGATCCGTCCACCGCGGTCACATGATAGCCGCGGTCCAGGAAGGCTTTGCTGTCCCGGCCCGAACCGCAGCCCAGGTCCAGGATGTTTCCGCCAGCCGGCAGCAGCTCCGTAAAGCGGTCCCGGATCGCGGCCATATCTGCATTCCTGGTCAGCCGGACATATGCTTCCGCGTTTTGGTTGTAATACTCGATCGTCGGATCGTTCATCGGTTCCCTCCGTCGCAGCCGGATCCCGGGTCTTCTGCCCGGATCCCCTGCCCAAGGATATCACATCCCGCCCCCAACCGGCAACAGAGTCCCTGTGCCTGCCCGGCACCGGTCGAAGCTTTTCCATGACGAAGCCCCTGTCTTCTTTCGAAAACAGGGGGCCTTTCATTTGTTTTTGATTCCGCCTTCCGGCCGGGAACTTACAAACCTTTTCTATCGCTTCCGCTTCTTCAGCGGGAAAGCTCGCTCAGCGTGTCTCCCTCCAGCAGCATGCCCTCCACCGTAATCTGCCGGGGCTTATGCTTCTCCGGCCGTTCAATGGCTTCCGTCAGCAGTCCGATGGCCTCCCGGGCGATGGCTTCCGCGTTCTGCCGGTAGGTCGTAAGCCTCGGGCGGATCATCCGGGTCATGCGGATTCCGTCGTATCCCACCAGGCTGACCTCCTCGGGGACCCGGACCCCGGAGGTTTTCAGTTCCCACAGGGTTCCCAGGCAGCTGTAATCGTCCGGGCACAGGATGCAGGTGGGTTTCTCTTCTCCCGAAAGCATCTCCCGCACGATCCGGGTGCATTCCTCCGGATCGTGGAAGGCGCCTGCCCGCACGAAGCCCTCCGGAACGCGGATGCCAAGCTCCGCGCAGGTTTTGTAGAAACCCGCCAGCCGCTCGGCGCTCACGGCCCCCGGCTGTCCGGTGATGCAGGCAATGCTCCGGTGTCCGCGTTCGTATGCGTACCGCACGATCCGCTCCATACTGGCGCGGTTGTCGCTGCTGACGCAGTCGCAGCCCTCGTACACATGGTCGATCACCACCGAAGGCATATCGCTGCCGGCCAGCCGGATCACGTTGGCGGATTCGAAGTCCGCCTGGATCACCACCACGCCGTCCAGGTTCCGCTGCCGCGCGTGGTCGTAGTAGCTTTCCACGTTTGCGCCGTCTCCCCGGCCAATCAGCGTCAGGTCGTATCCCTTCTTCTCCGCCGCGGAGCGAAGCTCGTCCAGCAGGGAGCTGAAATACTCATGGTTCATCCGGTCTTCATACAGGATCCCGATGTTGCTGGACCGGCTGGTCTTCAGGGTCCTGGCCGCCGCGTTGGGATAATAGCCCATCTCCCGCGCCGTCCGGCAGATGGCCGCCGTCCGCTCCTTGTTCTCGTTGGTCACTCCGTTCAGCGCCCGGGATACCGTAGCCACGGATACGCCGCAGGCTTCCGCGATATCTTTGAGCCGGATCATGCAATCCCTCCCGGAAAAGCTGTACTGAAATTTTTGCAATCGTTTACGCGATCATGATAACGCTGCCATTTGTATTTGTCAACCCATCCAAATTGTTTATTTATTGGTTTTTTTCGTTTGATTCCTTCCGTTTTTTACATTTTTCCGGACCGATCCGCGAAAGAAAGGCAGCGGCCTTCCGCCGCTGCCTTTTCATGGATGCAAACCTTTTCATTTTTTACATTTTATCCTTCACCATGGTCAGGGCGATCCGCTTCTTCTTCTCGTCCACGCTGACCACCCAGACCTTCACCACGTCCCCGACCTTGACCACCTCACCGGGGCTGCGGATGAACCGGTCCGCCATCCGGGAAATATGCACCAGGCCGTCCTGGTGAACGCCGATATCCACAAAGGCGCCGAAATCGATCACGTTCCGAACCGTTCCCGTAAGTTCCATCCCCGGGGTCAGGTCCTTCATGTCCAGCACGTCCGTCCGCAGCACCGGCTTGGGCAGCTCGTCCCGGGGATCCCGTCCCGGCTTCTGCAGCTCGGCGATCATGTCCCGCAGGGTGGGAAGGCCCACGCCGATCTCTTCCGCCAGCTTTTCCTCCCCGTAGGCTTTGGCCTTCAGCGGGATCTCCGGCAGTCCGCCCCGCTTCAGGCTCGCCTTGTCATAGCCCAGCTTTTCCAGCAGCTTTCCCGCCGCCTCGTAGCTTTCCGG
>OCVV011040103.1_pt1 | contig 12889 bp, 11 predicted proteins | sample 1539721 | NCBI WGS metagenome assembly OCVV01 (sample SAMN02144230, study PRJEB22623) | gut metagenome | biome: sheep rumen | host: Ovis aries | place: New Zealand
GAAAGGCAGTTGTTAACAACAAATTTTTAACGAAGGGCAGGAATCTGAGGGTTCCTACAAGCTCCAAGGACCTGCCCTTTTAATGGTAATCTATAATTATGAGAAATAACCATGTAGTCATCATGGCAGGTGGTGTAGGTAGCCGTTTTTGGCCGCTTAGTACGCCCGAATACCCCAAACAGTTCATTGATATTTTGGGCTGTGGTCGCACTTTGATCCAGTTGACAGTTGACCGCTTCAAGGGTATCTGCCCAATGTCAAACTTCTGGGTAGTTACCAATGCCAAGTACGTTGACATTGTTAAGCAACAAATTCCTGATATACCTGCTGATCAAATCCTTGCAGAGCCTGCTGCTCGTAATACAGCCCCATGTATTGCATGGGCTTGTTGGAGCATAAAAAAGGAAGATCCTAAAGCCAATGTGGTAGTAACTCCAAGCGATGCTGTGGTTATGAACCCTGAAGAATTTCGCAGAGTGATAAGCAATGCACTTGCATTTACCGAGAAAAACAATGCTATTGTGACCATTGGCATTAAGCCGTCACGACCAGAAACAGGCTATGGCTATGTCGAGGCTCAGGATGCAGTTGATGGTGAAATTTGTGTTGTTAAGGCTTTCAAAGAGAAGCCAGACCACGAAACGGCAGAGAAATACCTGAAGGCCAGCAATTATCTGTGGAATGCAGGAATCTTTGTTTGGAACATAGATACTATCACAGATTGTATAACCAAGTATAAACCTAATATAGCCGCTGATATGGAAAAGATTGCAGCCACAGGTGATGTAGCAGGCATCTTCCCACAATGCGAAAAAATATCCATAGACTTTGCAGTAATGGAACCTGCAAGTGCAGACAATCAGGTTTACACGCATCCTGCAGATTTTGGCTGGAGTGATCTTGGTAATTGGGCATCTCTACATGATAAACTGCAAAAGGATGATAATAATAATGGTGCTGTTGGAAACGTAAAACTATACGAATGCACCAACTGTGTTGTTCATGCGGAGGATGTAAAGAAGGTTGTTCTGCAAGGTCTTGATGGCTATATATTTAGTGAAAAGAATGGGCAGATTCTGGTTTGCAAACGCAGTGAAGAACAAAGAATTAGAGAGTTCTCTGCAGACTGATTCCCAAATAAAAAATAAAAATTCGAACTATATGAAAACTGCTTTAATAACAGGAATTACCGGCCAGGACGAAAGCTACTTGGCTGAGCTTTTATTGGAAAAAGGTTACGATGTACATGGCACCATCCGCCGCAGCAGTGTGGATTCCTAGTTTTTTAGTTTATAGTTTATATTTCAAATGATCAGCAACTCACGTGTATTAGCGAGAAATACAATATTTATGTACATTCGTATGTTTGTACTAATGATTGTTGCACTTTTTACTTCTAGAGTAGTTTTGAAGGAGCTTGGAGTAGTTGACTATGGATTATACAATGTAATAGGAAGTTTTGTTGCAATGTTTAATTCTATGCGTACAATGTTCGCGTCATCAACACAACGCTATTTAAGTTACGAAATAGGACTTGGTAATAAAGAGAATATGAACAAAGTCTTTTGTATGAGTAACTTAATTAACTTCATGATTAGTGCAATTTTTTTTGTTGTTATTGAGATTATTGGTTTTTTTTATATAAAGGGTGGGTTAAATATGCCTGAAGAACGTTTCTTTGCCGTACAGATTGTATTCCAATTTTCCATCCTTTCTGCAATTATTGCATTATTAACAGCCCCATATGATGCTGTACTGATTGCTCATGAGAAGATGCATATCTTAGCCATTCTTTCCATATTTGAGGCTATTCTACAATTATTAATTATCATAATTCTCCCTAACACTCCATTTGACAAATTAATAACTTATGGTGGATATGTATTATTCACATCGGTAGTAGTGAGGATAATCAATTCTATTTATTGCAATCATCATTTTACAGAATGTCGCCTGCGTATAGTTTGGGATAAGCAATATTTCATGAAAATGACATCATTCGCGGGATGGAATTTTCTGGGGAATACGGCTTATGCATTGTCTCATAACGGTCTTAATATGGTGCTTAATTATTTTGGAGGACCGATAGTTAATACTGCAAGAGGTATTGCTTACCAGATAAATATGGTTATGTATAATATCATATCAAATGTAAGTGTTGTAACTAATCCTCAAACAATTAAAAGTTATGTAAACAAAGATATTACAAAATTCTACACCTTGGTTTTTTTTTCATCAAAGGTACTTTTTCTTTTTCAATTTGTAATGTCAGTAGTCGCTTCAGTTTTTACAACTGAATTGCTATCATTGTGGTTAGGACAAATCCCAGATTATACTGTTCGATTTATACGTTTAATTATGCTATATGCTATGGTAAGGTCACTTCATGGCCCAATTAATAACGTATTTATGGCTTCTGGCGAAATAAGAGATTATCAAATATGTGAGAGCATTTTATTGCTTATGCCGATAGTATTCACAACCGCTGCTTTTTATTATGGTTTATCATATGATATAATGTTTTATTCATTGACCGTTTGTGAAATATTAGATTTATCAGCAATACTGATTATTGCATGGAGAAAAATAGGCTTTAATATACAATCTTATCTTCATAATGTGGGAATTCAATGTTTTGTGTTTTTTATTTATTTTTTATTTACAGTCCCATTGATTGAAAATTTTACTTTTTCTTTTGGGGGAAAGTTGTTAATATCTATATTATATATTCTTATAAGTGTTGTACTCTTCTTTTATTTTGCATTTACTACTTATGAGAGAAAATGTGTATATAGTTTAGTTTCAAATAAATAAGGCAACACAATAGATTTCTCTTCCTTAATATTTGTTTCAGAATAAAAATTTTATGATACTTTTTGATTTAACAGCTACACAGCCTAATGGTAATAGTACTAGGCATGGAGGTGGAAAATATGGAGAAATTGTTCTTCGTCGAATTATTGAGCGTAAGATACCTGTTATTTGTTACTATGATGGACATCGCTGGCTGAATCCTGATATAAGGAACTATTTGCAAGAATTCAACACAAGTATAGTAGATGTTAACAATACTTCTTTGGAAAATATTGTGAAGACACATCATGTAAATGTACTATATTCTCCTGGCCCGACATTAAGAGAACTTAATTTTCGAATGTGCAAGGTTTGTTTCACTTTACACGGAATTAGATCCATAGAGCTGCCTTTTGATCCATTCTTTTTTAAATACAAAGGATACTCATTTAGCGATGTCTTTTCTCAAATTTATGGTTTATTTTTCCGCAAAAGATGTATTAAAAATGCAGAGAATTACTATAGGTCATTGATAATAAATGATAATCTTTCTTTGATAACAGTAAGTAATCATTCTGCAGCATCTTTAAAAAGCTATTTTCCCTACTTTAAGAATGTTGAGATACCTGTTTTTTATAGCCCGTCTACTTCGACATGTTTTGCGAATGAAAGACTTTATAAAAAACCTTACTTCCTTTTAGTGAGCGCAAATAGGTGGGAAAAAAACAATCTAAGAGCCATTATTGCTCTAGATAATTTGTTTTCCAACGGCTACTGTGAGAATTTTGATGTTAGAGTAACAGGTGTAACATCTGCGTCCCACTTTCGATATAAATTCAGGAATAAAAGTAGATTTATTTTTGAAGGATACGTTAATGAAAATGAATTAGAACAATTGTATCATGATGCGTATTGTTTGATCTACCCATCCTTAAATGAAGGTTTTGGTTACCCTCCGTTAGAGGCAATGAAATATGGAGTTCCAGTTATTTCTTCCCCACTTACTTCTATAAGTGAGATATGTAGTTATGCTTCGATTTATACTAATCCCTTTGATATTTATGAGATCCAGAATAGAATTATCCAAATTTTGGACAAAAAGAATCATGATGACTTCTCTATAAAATCCCTTGACAGATATTCTGAGGTTTATAAGAAACAAACAGAAGATTTAGATAAGTTGGTAGATTATATTGTATCTCTTTGCTAATTAATCCATATGATCAAAGTTTCAGTTATAATGAGTATATATAAGGAGCCATTAGAATGGATCTCCTTATCAATAGAATCTATACTTAAACAAACTTATAGTAATTTTGAGTTTATTATTGTAAATGATAATCCAGATAGGGAATACAATAACTTGCTTTTAGAAGAATACTCACATAAAGATAATAGAATAGTTGTCATTAAGAATGAGTCAAATATCGGTTTAACGAAATCTCTAAATAAGGCAATACTTTTTTCTACGGGTGATTATATAGCAAGAATGGATGCAGATGATATTTCATCCCCAAATAGATTTGAAAAACAATTATTGTTTTTCTCGAAAAATAGTGATATCACTGTTTGTTATTCTAACTATTCAAGGATAAATGAAGTAGGCTCATATATTTGCCAAAGGTTTCAAACATTTAATGACTATAATATCAATTATATTACTTACACAAATCCGATTGGACACTCAACTGTAATGTTTAAAAAAGATATTTGTCAAATACGAAGCCCTCTATATGATGAAGACTACCGGAGATCACAAGACTACGAACTATGGTCTTTTTTATATCTAAGCGGTGTAAAATTCGGCTATATTGATGAATCGTTACTTAATTATCGAGTATCTAAATCACAGATTACCAGTTTATATAAATCCAGTCAAGATAGTAATCTCAAACAGATTAGAAAACGCTTGATTATTAATTATCTAATAAAGATTAGTGTTATTAAGAATTATGATGAGTTTAATGAATCTGCGATTCTAAAATCAGAAGCACTTTCGAATGTTAAAGTTCAAGAAGGAGATGCTCTCTACCCCATTGTATATATGTTGTATTATGGAGCGTGCAAGAAATCTTATATTTTTACACTAAAGTACATTTTTAATGGATTGGCATTTCGATACGGATTTAGAAAGACTCTTTATATTTTATTATTACCAATAGTTGAAAATAGATGGGACCATTACTTAATTTAATAAAAAAGACTCCGATTATTAAGTATTTTAGGCTGTATATTAAGAAAAGTTTCTTTGCTTCACCGCATATTATGTTGATAAGATTTCATAATATCAATGCGTGTATTGAAAAAGAAGCAAACATACATTATCCAAAAATAAACAGAATAGATATTGGGGCAGATTCTTATGTTGGAAAGTATAGTACTCTAATTGTTGATGATGGCATAGGAAGAAAATCAGTGCATTCATGTATTTCTATTGGCTCAAACACCTATATTGGTGAATATAATAATATTAGAGCCGCGGGTGGTAAAATATCAATTGGTAATGATTGTTTAATCTCGCAACATATTACAATAGTTTCTTCTAATCATTGTTTTCGTAAAAATTCACTTATTCGACTGCAGCCGTGGTCATTAAGTAAGAATAGTGTAATAATAGACAATGACGTTTGGATAGGTGCAAACTGTGTCATATTACCAGGTGTACATATAAACGAGGGTGCGGTGGTTGCTGCAGGCTCCGTTGTGACCAAAGATGTTCCAGCTTATGGTATAGTTTGTGGAAATCCAGCGAGATTACTTAAATATAGAACTTAAATCAATTATCAAATGAATATAATACTTTCGACCGATAACAATTATGTTCAACATTGTTGCGCCACTATCGCATCAATTCTGGGAAACAACAATGATGTAACTATTTATGTATTAACAGAAGGCCTGTCAAATAAAAATGAAGAGTTAATTAAGGGTTTGGTTAATTCTATGGGAGGCACTGTTGTTTTTCTGATTGTTCAATCATCTTTATTGGCAGGTTTCCCCATGCCGAAGTCTATTACGCATATTAGTATTGCAACTTATTATAGACTATTTGTCTCATCATTATTACCAGAGGATGTCGACAAGGCTTTGTATTTAGACTGCGATATTATTGTGAGAAAGAGTCTTTTGGATTTATGGAATACTGATATCTCGCAATATGCTCTTGCTGCAGTATATCAAGATGATCCATTGTTATTAAATACTAATGAACTTGAGCGTTTAAATATCGATTCAAAATATGGTTATTTTAATGCCGGTGTCATTTTGATTAATTTGCCATATTGGCGTGAGAACAAAATTGAAGAAAAGCTTTATAGTTATATTATTAATAATTATGAAAGAATTGTTTTTCATGACCAGGACACATTAAATGCTGTTCTAAAAGAGCAGACTAAATGTTTAGACTGCACGTGGAATATGCATGCTACCTTTTTTACAAAGATGATTTATAAGTTTTCAAGCCCGCACTGCTTAGCATACAAACAGCAAATTCTTGATGGATACGGAAAAGACCCGGCGGTAGTACATTTTGTTGGCTGTTATAAACCATGGAATTGGGCGTGTGTTCATCCATATAAAAATGAGTATTTTAAATATTTGGATATAACGCCATTTAAAGGATGGCGTCCAAAGCCAGTTTATTCTTTTAAGTCTATAAAGGATAGATTAAGAGACACGTTCCCTTTTAAATATCTACCTTTTTATAGCCCTGATTCGCATACATTACAATTCAAATAGTTTATTATTTATAGACAATACAAGAAATTGTGTTAGACACATCTAATGTGCGCAATTATTCATAACTATTTGTATTGTTTTATTGAAACTTCACGGTTATTAGTTTCCATTCAAAATAACAAAAGTAAAAACAGTTTTTTCGTTAAGTAAAAGGATGAATAGAAATCTAGCAATAGTATATAATATCGTTCTATTATTATTTACTATTGTAGCAATTAATTTAGAAATGCTAAGAGTTATTATTCCCTTTATGTTTTTGGGGAATGTGATTACTCTTGTTCGTCGTCAGAAAAAGTTAGTCTCGGTAGGCCTAATTATTTTTTCTTTGTTGACATTATTTCATTGCGCGAAATACACCTCTTTAACTGATGTTACATTTGACGATGTAGATTATGAGATAGAAGTCAAGGCTTTGAAGTTTTCAATATCTTGCATATTGTGTTTTATAATTGGGTATTATATTAAACGGACAAAAATTAAAGACTTTTCGAGTCTTTTCATCGATATTCCAGATTCGTATATTCATATTCTCCGGAAAGTCGCTTTTTACATGTTCATTATTACAGTCATACCGGCAGTTTATTTTGACGTGCAAAGTTTTAAGGCAACATTGCTTTATGGATACGGGGCATTATACCATCTCAGTGATTCCGATAATTTAATAAAGTATGGTTATATAATAACGCCATTTTTTAAGCACTCAATTTTACTATTACTACTATCTTATGTGAAAGAGAAGAAAAAAGCATTAATTATTCTCATAATAGCTGTTGTTTACTTATTCCTGTCTATGCTTTCTGGAGCTCGTATTAATGCTCTTATTTATATAATCGTTTATTCTTTCGTATATGTCAAGCTATACATAGGAAAGTTTTCGTTGCGCGAAACTCTAGTTATGGGTTCTATTGTTATAGCAATTATGGTCTTGGTCCCAGCGATAAGCAATATACGAGGCGCAGGGGATATGAGTATATCAACGGTTCTGGAAGCTTCTTCAGCAATCCATTCTGACAAGGGTAGTGTTAGCTCAATTGCTGAAGAATTTGGAGATTCACAGATAACATTGATATACACTATGATGTTCACTAAATCATTTAATTGTGGTTTGACATATCCCTTGAGCTTTCTTCAAATTTCGCCAAAATTGCCCTCATCTTGGATGACATTCCTTGATAGCCAATTTATGTATACAGAGTCTTTACCTGCTACGTATAAGGCCACTTTAGGAGGCTCGTGTATAGGTGAAGCATACTATAATTTCGGTTGGCTTGGAATGCTATTTTTCCTTTTCGTTGGAATGTTTGTGAAAAAACTGGATGCTAAAATCTGTTTTTGCAGGAAAGAAAATTTTATTAAATTTCTTCTGTATATCTCTATACTACCAGGTCTTGTGATGTGGGTGAGGGGCGCTTTTTATCAGATTATTTACGTTGCATTTTGGACGCCAATCATTTATAAAATAGTTATTAATAGACACGCAAAAAAGATAAAGGATGAAAATATTACTAATTGCTAGTTCGTATTCTGAAATTTATGAAGAAACACTTTCAAGTCAATGCGTAGGAGAGAGCCTCCTGTTCGCAGCTAATACATTTCAAAATTCTGTTATTGACGGTCTTCTTTCCAATAATGCTGATTTTGAGGTGTTGTCTTTTCCCGCACTACCCTGTTACCCTTTTCGATTTAAAAGACCATATACGAAAAGGCTAAAATATATTGTTTCAGGAAGAGAAGTTGGCCTGTCAGAAAAGTATTGTACGGCTATCGTTTTAAAAGGGTTCTCGATAAAATTCAGAGCAAGAAAAAGTGTCATTAAATGGATTAAGAGAAATAATATATGTAAGAATGATGTTTTTTCTATTATTTTATATCAGCCAAGTCCTTATATTAATAGCATGCTTGCTTCTTTAAAGAAGAAGTATATCAATATGAAAATTGTCACTATTGTAGCTGATTTTTATAGTCTTGAAGCGGAAATTCAATATGCAAAGCAGAATTATGGTTTTTTAAAACTTGTTCAAGCGTACTATGAATGTACCTTGATGCAAAAGTATTACAGAACTATCGACAAGTTTGTTCTATTAACTAACGCTATGCAGGATGGTATCCCCGAGTCTAAGGGTAAGAGTATTGTTATCGAAGGATTGGCGAACTCGCAATGGATTTCAACTCAAATTATTGAAAAAAAGGACAAAATACGAACAGTTGTATACACAGGTCAGCTAGGGCCTAATTCAGGTATTGACGCTTTAGTCGATGCCTTTATGAAAGTGACAAATCAAGATATCCGGCTAATTATTACAGGAGAAGGTAGTTTGGCAAATTATGTGGTTGAGAAATCAAATATTGATAAAAGGATTATTTATTTAGGAATAGTGTCTAGAAATAAAATGATAGATTTACAAAGAAAAGCCACATTACTTGTAAATCCAAGACGGCCTTCTACTAATATGACCAAATATTCTTTTCCATCTAAGATTATGGAATATATGGCCGCTATTACTCCTGTTTTAACTTTTAGATTGGAAGGTATTCCTGACGAGTATTTTAATTATTGCTATTGTGTTGAACAAGATACAATTGATTCGTTTGCAGAATCAATCACATATATAATGACACTACCTCAAGATGTATTAGACAAAAAGGCTTCTGAAGCCATGCTCTTCCTTAAGAGTAATAAAACATCGCAGAAGCAAATTCGCAAGTTACTTGACTTTATTCAAGAGTAAATCATTTCCTTATCAGTTATAGATGTTTCTTCTTGTAGAAATGCTTTCTTTGACTTTTTAATAGGATGTTTTTATGGTCTATAGAGGTTTAATTGACATCTACTTATCGTATGAAGAATAATGTAATATTTTTTTTTGTGGATTCCGTAACTTGGAACTCCATAGGAACAAACCAGGCCAAGGTTAGCCCGACACCTTTCCTTGATTCGTTGAAGGCAGAGAGTATTACAACAACTAAGCTCTATTCACATGGCCCATATACGGATGCTGCAACGCATAGCTTGTTTACAGGGCGAGATTGCTTGGATGATTTCGGATATTATTTCAAATTAAACACAGCTCCGATTCATCATTACAAAGTATTTCATGATGCTGGCTACGAGACATATGATTTTAACTACCCTTTCTACATTATCGGAGATGATGTAGCCGCGTATATTGATCACTCAATTTATTCCAATGGTTTTATTTATGGCAGTGAATGGGGCGGAATCTTTTCCTATTATCACGACATCATTAAGGAACGACCTTTGGATGATAATGAGCACTTGTTGTTAAGAGCTCGTATAGAAATGATGTTCGAGTCGTGGAAACGTTACCTTGTTGATGCTCTAACAAAGCCTGAGGCAATGATGCACCATAAGGAGATTCTTAAAACTTATGATGCTGCAGCTGCACTTCAAATACTGAAGGAGGAAGAAAGAAAATTCAGCGAGACACCAATACAATATATTGATGATTTCATTGCCCAGGGTGAAAGTCATGTACTTGTAAATCTGGACAATTCGGGTATTGAAACATATATAGACAGTAATTTCATAGATAACTATATTGAGAAGAAGTATGGAAAGTTTCTTGATAAGATTGCATGGAATAATTTTAAGGCAAACGTTTGGAATAATATGCCATCACTCAAACGCATTTTGTTTGGATTGAGACGTTATTTAAGAACGCACAATTCTGATAACTTGCTGTTCTTGCAGAATTACTTAGGCAGCCTTACGACAATAAGATTGATGAGAAAACGATGGAAAAAGAAAGGGTGGCAGAATCAACATACGGCTCATACCATTTACCAGTCGGGATTGAAATTATTGAAAGATCGAAAAAGTGATAAACCTTTCTACATCTTTTTTGATGTTGAGGAGCCACATAACAATATTGCTTTTTTCTCTTATGATACCCAAGATAAGGATGTTATAGATAAAGAGATGATAGTTCTTCAACAATACGTTGATGAATTGGGAACTGATTTCAAAGGGAATCTCCTCTATCTTCTATCTCTTCGCTATTCTGACTATCAGATACAGAAATGTTGCGAGGAATTGAAACGTATGGGTTTATGGGATACAACGACGATTATGGTGGTAGCGGACCATGGGTCTTCCTATACTTTCCATCCGATTCACAATAGACGTGTAAATTGCTTCGATGATGAATGTTATCATATCCCCATGCTGATACATCATCCTGGAGGAAAAGGTATAGAAGTTAACTCTTATCAGTATTCCAAGGACATTTTGCCTACATTAATGGACGTTCTTGGCCTTGAACCTTGTAAGGAGTTTAAGGGACATTCGATGTTGAAAGAGGCGGAACCAAGAACCTATGTCATCGGTGAATATATGGGCCCCGGTTGCCCAGATATGTTGAAAAGGAAGATATGGTTTAGTGCCAGAGACGAAAACTATCTGATTGCTTACAAGGTTGGTGTATATGAAGATTTTGATACTGGAGAATTGGCAGAGGTGTATGATTTAGCCAAAGACCCTGATGGCTTTTATAATATTAACGACATTATAGACAGAAAAAAAATTGAGTATCTGCTGGAGCCACTTATCGAGCGTCAATTAGAGATAAGGAAGGATACTACAAATTTTATGAATACATTAAAAAACAAATATTCAAATGATTAATTTTACAGTAGGCCCTGTACAGTCATCGGATGCTGTACGTGCTATTGGTGCTGAGCAAGTACCTTATTTCAGAACCGCGGAATTCTCAGCAACGATGTTTGAGAATGAGCGCTTGGTGAAGAAATTTGCAAATGCAACCGAAGATAGTAAGGTTGTGTTTATGACATGTTCAGGCAGTGGTGGCATGGAAACAGCCATCATCAACTGCCTTAATAAGAAAGATAAAGCTCTTGTTGTTAATGGTGGTAGTTTCGGTGAGCGTTTCGTGGAATTGTTGACCCTTCATGAGATTCCATTTACAGAAATCAAGCTGGAACATGGTAAGGCTTTGAAGCCTGAGCATCTTGCACCATACGAGGGTAAGGGTTACACGGCTTTCTTGTTACAGAAGCATGAGACTTCTACTGGTGTTCATTTTGATATTAATCTAGTTGGTGACTTTTGCAAGCGCAATAATCTTTTTTTGATTGTTGATACTATCAGCACATTCCTTTGTGATCCTTTCGATATGACTGCAACGAATACCGGAATAATGATTACAGGTTCTCAGAAAGCCTTAGCCTGTGCTCCTGGTATTGCTGTAATGATACTTGCACCTTCTGCATTGAAGCGAGTGGAAGAAAATAAGTGCTGCTGTCAGTATCTTGACCTTAAGCTTGCTCTGAAGAATATGGAAAGAGGTCAAACTCCATGGACGCCGGCTGTGGGTATTCTTCGTCAGATTAATGTTCGTCTAAAGGAGATTGAGGCAATGGGTGGTGCAGACGCTGAAATCGCTCGTTGTGCAGACCTGGCCAAGTATTTCCGTGATAAGTTAGTAGAATATGATCTCCCCTTTGAGATTATCAGTGAAAGTCTGAGTAATGCTGTTACACCACTGCATCCTACCACTCAGTCTGCATACAAAATCTTCCTGAAGATTAAGGATGAATATGGAATGTGGATATGCCCTAATGGAGGTGATATGAAAGATACTGTTTTCCGTGTTGGGCATATAGGTTATCTACATAAGGAAGACTATGACAAACTGATTGATGCATTCCTGGATTTACGGGAGAAAAAGTTCATCTAATGAAAAAAGTCATTACATACGGTACATACGACTTGTTCCATAGGGGGCATTATAATCTCTTGAAACGCGCAAAGGAACTGGGTGATTATCTGATTGTGGGTGTCACCACGGATAACTTTGACCTTGAAAGAGGAAAGATGAATACATGCAACAATGTGATGGAGCGCATTGAAGCGGTGAAAGCAACAGGCCTTGCAGACCAGATTGTAATTGAGGAATATAGAGGGCAGAAGATTGATGATATTCAGAAATACGGAGTTGATATATTTGCTATTGGCTCTGATTGGGAGGGTTACTTTGACTATTTGAAAGAGTTCTGCGAGGTAGTTTACCTTCCAAGAACACAAGGCATATCCTCTACGCAACTTCGCCAGGAACGTCCTATTGTTCATTTAGGCATCATTGGCACAGGTAGTATTGCCAGCCGTTTTGTGCCAGAAGCCGAAAACGTAAACAGTGCACAGATAACGGCTGCATATAATCCTAACGCTTTAGAGAATAAGGAGTTTTGTGCCAAATTCAACATTGCCGTAGCAGCACCAACATTGGACGAACTATATGGGGAATGCAATGCAGTTTATATAGCTTCTCCACATTACACCCACTATGAATATGCAAAATCTGCCTTAATGGCGGGGAAA
>OCVV010857581.1_pt1 | contig 12886 bp, 24 predicted proteins | sample 1539721 | NCBI WGS metagenome assembly OCVV01 (sample SAMN02144230, study PRJEB22623) | gut metagenome | biome: sheep rumen | host: Ovis aries | place: New Zealand
CTCCTACACCTACTAATATACCAGTATTATCAATGATAACACCAGAATAAGTAGTCCCGCTCTTAACAGCGAGACCAAATTTATTGGATCGCAATTCCATTCCAGTTATAGTGGAGTTTGATAGATCAATACCCTAATTAGCAATTGTATCCCGATTTGTTGATCCTGCTGCGATAATCGCATAATCTTTTGTAATTTCAATAGCTGATCCGGTAGCACCCGCGCTCGCGCCTGCTAAAAAATGCTATGACGTAATTTCTGTCTCCACCGCACTTTCGACTGTCCCCGAATGCAGAAAAATTCCTTGACTTGATGCCAACTTAATTCCCGTTTGAGTACCAATTGTAATTACGGAAGTATTTGATCCATCTGAAGCAAGTAAATTAATACTACTAGATGCAGATAGCTGTAAGACTGCCGCTTGCATGTCAATTGCAATAGGAGAAAGCTAAATAGAAGAAGCAATATTAATATTACTCTTTAATAGAGCCTCTACTTTATCATAATCTATCACGTCATTGTTTCCTAATACATCACTTTTAGAAACCGTATAACTAATTGTAGGATTAATAAAATGTTTAAATATGGCGTTGGTACCAGTAGATGGAATAACTAAATGAGAATCCACTGCTGCTTTAAAATCATCATCTGCTTTTGGATTTTTACTACTAGTGCGTTTAGCTAAGATTTCAGTCTAAATAAAAGTAATAGGCGCAGAACTATTATTTTTAGCGCGTACTGCCTATAATAAAATTCCAGAAGTAATATTGCTAACATTACCAGAATCATCAGAAATAATATTAATTCTACTACCGCCAATATTTACTGTTTTATTACCAACCATTGCAATATGATCATTAGCGCCAATGTATATAGATCCACCAGATTTAATATCAATATTATGCTCACCATAAATATCAACAGTCCCTTCTTCCGCGTCATAGGCCATATTCGCGCCAGTAATAGAGGCCAAAGAACCGTCATAGGTAGTAGTAAAACCAGTAGTTGCAGGATCTACTTCTCTATTAAATGTTAGATTCCCAGAATTACTAGTAGCAACCATTCGCTTGGTATAAGTATTTCCATCTTCATCAGTTTCTGTTTTGACCCAAAGATCACCCATTTTAAATTTACTTGGCCGTGTATCACCAGTATATATATGGACAGCTAAATCGTCCGCGACATTACGTGCAAGTCCACCGAGAATTGCAGCGCCCTATTCACTTAAACTATATAAATCTCCAAGGGCGGATGACGCATTACCAAGAATTAAACCTAATTCATCAAATAATTGTGTTAATCTATCAGTAACTACCTAACTGCTATCAAAATGAGAATCTAAATATGCATCTAAAATAGTCTAGTTCATATTTAAGGAATTAGCGAACGCATCAGGACTCATAGGCACTCCGCCCGCAAGCATATTACCAATCATACCCTATGATTTCTGCATAGCCTCACTGGCGGCAACAATTGAAGAGAACAAATCCTCAAATTTGTTAGTATAATTTTGAACTGTAATAGTATCTTCCCAAGGTCTATCTAAGTCCAAATCTATAGAAGAGATATAACCAAATACATCCTCTAACTTTAATTCCACGTCATTAATCATAATTACACGCGCGAGCTACTTATATAGTTTACGCATAACACTATGATCAATCGCACTCGGAGTAATCTCATAAGATACCTTTGGAAAAGCATTTTCTTTGGAAACTTCAAGAGCATCGAGGTAAATGGAGGTATCGGCGTTAGAAATTATATAATTAACTGTAATTGGATGGGCTTGTGTAGTATGCAACTAAAATAACACTTCAGGTTTTAAAGTAAAAAATTGCTCCACATAATAATTATTAGAGCGCTATACCATTTTAGTATTATAATAATAATCTTCAAAGCGATTAATGACTACTGGAGGATAACTAGTATCAGTTCCATCAACTGTATATCCCTCTCGTGTTAAAAAGAATGAACTAGTATCTGTTTTTAAATTTAATGAAGAACATTTAATACGCGGATATACTAAAAAATCATTCTCTGTAGCCTGTTTTACCGAAACCACTGTACCGCTACCAATAATAGCAGGCGTATCAGTCTAAGAATCTAATCCCACATGAATATTACCAATTCGTGGAGAGCAATCTACCGATTGCATATGAGCTAATGAAGTTTTACCCAATTCAGAAGCACCAATTAATAATAATACTGGAATAATTTTATATGTGCCGCTGCCGGCATCCAGATGCACCATATATCGGATCAAGGCTTTTGATCCAAAGCCAAATGCGACCAATGTTTCCACTGTTGCCGCCACCGGCGAAGTTACATCGACATCTAATGGATCAGTAAATACAAAATTCCATTCTGATAAATTAGCATTGTCTGGAATTGTTATATTTGATAGGTCCACATAATAATGATATGCTTTTTCCGATGCGCTGCCCTATGTAGAATAACTATCATAATAGAACAACTCTTGTTCGTCTTCAAAAAGCTCTGAATCCCAAACCGGAATACAAGATAAATTAGTATCTTTAATTAAATTATCATTTAATGCTATTTTAGCCTCATTTTTATTACTCACATCCATGCCATTTTTATCTTTAAGTGCAGTCTTGGTGTTAAAATATATCTAATTTACTTTCTAATCACCATAATCAGTATACCCATCTGGTTGCCAATATCCCTCACGCAATGCTGGACCCATCATCTGCTCAAATTCAAGTATAGATGCCTATTTATCTAACAACTTGTTCTCAATTTGCTTTTCTAATGTTTTAATCGTTGCCAAAATACCTGGCTCTACAGGAGATATTGTTTCTGGATCTTCATCATTTAAAGACCGCCCATATAACTAATTTTCATATTTTACCTAATTAGTGCGATCTATGTCAACACGCATACTCCACATACTAATAATCTTTTCATAATAAAGTTTCGGATCATATCGATATGTTAAATATACTTTCGCAGCGTCTTCAAATTCATATTTTTTTCCGTCTCTTTTACCAGGCTTTAACTAAAGACTAATTAAATTGCCAGCATCATCTGTAATCTACTTAATTGTTCCAAAGGTAGCAAAATTATCTGATTCTTTTAGATTAGTTTCATTAGCACTTGGCGCATTATTAAAGTCAACGTATACTTTTAAACTGCCTCCGTCAATTCCTTTATTAGTATTGTCTAATTTAACAATATACTTTTTTCCCTATTTAATTACAAAACGAATATCTGGATTTTTAGGTTCAACAATAATCCATTTTCCATCTCCCCCGGAATCTAAAGAAAGCTCTTGCTATAATTGTCGATTCTAGTTCATTTGTTCTTCCGCAACCTCAATCGATTTCCTGCAGCTAGCTAACTTTCCTTCAAGCTCCGGCTTCTACTGCTAATATGCGGCCAAATTACCCTATAACCGTGCCAATTCAATATTTAAATCGCGCCACTTTTTCTCATAGGCCTTAATCGCGTCATATTGCTCCTAATCTACATTTCCGATTTCTTTCATATAATCGAAATTTAATATATAATTTTCGCGCGTTTTATTAGCATCTACATTCATAATTGAACGAACGCCGTCAAACGCGCTTTCATCGTCTAAATTCAATACATATAGTTTGGTAGTTAAATTAGTAGCATCTTTATTCCGACTTATATGAGCACTATTGTAAGGATAAGTAATACTAGAAATACCGTCTTGTTCCATTAAAAAGCTATTATAGAATACAACCGTGCGAGAAATAATGTGATAGTTCTCATCATACCCGTATTCATAGCGGCAAAATACCTAAAAAGTTTCCGCTAACTACTACGTAATATTATAAATATTACTTTGTTCCGCAGAAATTGGTCGCGCCTTTTCGCGCGCATTCTCTACCTTATCAGCTACTAACTCGCCGTTCTCCACTTTCCATGATGATACAAATGATTCTTCATAAATTTTATTGGCACTGTTCGTATTCGCATATGCCATATCAACTTTATAATACCACTACCGCGGATTAATATTAGAATCAGGAAGCGGCTTTAAATTAATTTTCTTGCACCAATAATCAATATTTTGAATTGGTTCTGGTGTAGATCCACGATTATCACCTTCAGCCCATTCCTTATAGTCCAAATAAAATGTATCCTATGAAAGTGAATAATTATAACCAATCTTTCCTAACTCGTGAAACGCAAGACCCTCGCATTTCACTTCACAAGTTAAAATATCATTATCATGTACTTCATTCACATCTAATATTATAAATTCAAAAACCGCTTCATCAGAAGTACCTTTATTAAATATAACTTTCACCTTGCGCGTGGCCGCAAGTAAGTTTCCATCATGTATAGTATACCAATTTGGATTTTCAATAAGCTCTCCATCCTAATAAATATACATAGGGATGGAAAACTCAAAGTTCTACGTCCCGTCTGTACTTAACGTCATTTTAGGATCTTGAATACGGCCAACCTACTCTACATCTGACCATTTTAATACTGTAATAAATGTATCTTGTAGAGTCCATAATGAAACTTCATAGCTCCTAATCTCTTCTTTACGAATACCAAATGCATCATATTCTTCCTGCTTTTGCGCAAGATCGTATACATCATATTCCTATTGTTCTGCGATATGCTCATCATCACTCATGTGTATCGCCTCCTTTTACTCCATTATAAGTACATATGCCTATATAAAACTTGTAAATGAGTTAAACCCTCATTGTCATTACCGGTTGTAATGTCGTGAATAATACGATGAGAATATTCATGACCTTCATTCCAATTAACAATTTGCCCTTTAGATGTTGGATAATTCTTTTCACGTATAATAATATAATTAGATAGTAACATATCACCCACGTCTTCAGTTGACTGTGTTGCTACTAACTAATTATTACTGCCTTTTATATAATAAGTAAAAGTACCGGTAGCCTTACCGGTCTTACTATTAAATGTAAAAGACGCCTCTGAAGGGACTCCATTATTACCATTTAAAAATTTCTTTATCTCAGTAATCATTTCGGATACTTGATCGCTTGTTATAACTTTTGCATCATTTAAGCTAAGCTTAGATTCAGCAACTTGTAAGGCGTATTTACGCACACTTGGGTGCCTAATAGAATCACGCAGTAATTGTTTCCCTGTTGCCACATCCGTAACAGTACTATTAAATTGATAACACAATTCAATCGCCTTATTATAACTAGTATATAAATTTGGAGTAGTTAATTTTAAATGCTAAGCTGTACGACTTTCAATTGTAATAGTGTTATATTTCTTATTTGCTATATTACTATGACTATTTATTGGGCTAATAATATATCCCTAATCATTCATTACAGGTACCATATTAAATGAAATTTCTGTAAACGCTGGTGCTGTACCTGCATAAAAGAAATATCCGGCATCGCCAGACTTGAGAGCAGAAATACCATTAGTTTCTCTTCCGATAATTGCTCCAGCAATTATGCCATGATACTCTGTACCTTCATATACACCTGAAATATGCGCCCCTAACCAGTGTGATGGATTTTTAGGATTAGGATTATCAATACCTTTCACAGCAGTACAAACTTTAGACCACTCATCTACCCGCAAATCAGCGTATCGACCATTACCAAGTAGCATACTAGCATTTAACATAGAACCAATTGGAATACCATCTTCTAATAAAATTTTCAATGCATCCTAAGAAGCAAAGATATCTTCTTCAACTCCATTAGTATTTATCCATTTATCAACATAACCATTATCTTCTTTGGAATATTCCCCCAAAAGATTACGTTTTGAGTACCAAAAAGGCTCATCTGATACAAGTGTTAACTCAATATCACCACGATATAATGTGGTTTTTGTTTTATATTCCTAGCCGCGCAATGTAAAAGTTACTACGTCCTCAAAAGGCAATAAACTCAATTGCGGTGGCTATGCTACTCGCGCGAGAATGGCGCGATTTGGATGCTCAGCCAAAATTAGTTCCCGCGTAGTACCGGCTTGAAACCAGTGCAAAAATTCATCTAGAGTCTTCTATGTCATCCCATCAGTCGATAAAGTAAAATTAAATTCATGCGCATGATAATGCGTACTCCAATACTGTTGTCCATCTAGATTAGAATAAGTAGATGTTGTATCTTCGAATTCCGCGTAACCCTACTTTTCCATTCTGTCGCCAGACGTTGTGGCAATCACACTAAAATCTTCGATATGTTCGCCGCCAAATGTAAAACTAATAAATGAGCGGTCCATGAGGGGGAGACGCCTGTCTCCCCCATCATGAGTCGCTTGATAAACCTGTGTACGACGCTAAGTATCAACTTTCACGTTTGGCGATGTCTAACCATCAAGCGCGCCATAATCTCTATATTCATCAGCCATATTGCATTTTACCTCCTTCCAACACGATTCCCGCCGGAAGATTTCGCCGCAATACGGAGCATTTCGTCCATTACGACCTATCCGGCGCGCTTCGCGTCATAATCATTACTTAGTTTATCAAAGTTTAAATTGATTTCTGCTTTTTCTATAGTAGTGGCAGTAGAAGTATTATTTTCAACGCCATCTACAGCCGCGGTTTGAATAGCAGAATATAACTCCTGTGTACTACGCTCAATAGCATCATACTACGCTTGGGAAACTGCATAAGTTAGAGCCTCACGACGAATGGAATCTGTACTTAGCTTCAAACCAAGCTCTTCCATTAGACGCTTCTTTTCAGCCTCAGCTGCAGCAGGATCCATTGTAGCAAGAGCGTGAAGAGTATCCATTTCGGTTTGATCATGGGTCATTCCCGCTTCTCGGAATGCTAGTTCAGAAGCACTAAAACCGCCGTCCTTTGAAAGTGATGTAGCAGATGGATCATCCCATATTAATTCATTATGATTTTCAGGATGATAGTTTTGTGGGCATTTACATAGCTTGCAAGCATTATTGGCCCATACATGATCCTTAAGATCTTTTTCTACTGTACCATCTGTATAAGTTATAATACGACGATGCTTTAAAGGATTGACATATTCATATCTCTTAGACTCAATAGTTTTACCACCAGCATCACCAGTACTACCAGTATCTCCGCCAGTAGGCTTGTCACCACCAGTAGGTTTATCACCATCAGCGTCGCTCTTCTTCGGCTTCTTCTCGCCGCAAAGAGCGCATTTGCCCTTCTTCCACTAATGATTCTCATTTCCAGCAAATTTCCAGGCCGTCCAGCCGCCATCTTTCTTCTTATCACGAGTATAATGTTTATGTTGCTTTTTATTCAACTTTTCGTACTTATCAGTACCAGTTCCAGAGCCATTACTTTCGCTGCCGGTAGGCGACATTTCACTATCAAACGCATCTGTACTTGTAGTGGTTAAGGTAGTATCAGTAAAGTGTTCAACTAACGCGGCCATACCGCCTTCAACAGAGTCTCTAAATTGAGTAAACTGCTATGCTTCAAATAAAATTTCTCGTGTATCCTAAATTAATTTTGTCGGAGATTCTCCCCAATATTGCGAATCATTCTACTAGATGAAATTAGCAATTTGTTCGGGACTCCCCTACATAATAGTTGCAACCTAACCCCAAAGTAATCCATTTTCTTTTTCATACGCTAACTATTCAGTCATTAGATCGATCTAAGCATCTAGCCGTTCAATCTATGCATCACTAGCTTCGCGCAAGGCATCAATCTGCGCTTGTTGAGCTTCAAAATACGCATCCTACTATTTTCCAGTAATCTAGTCTTGTAAACTAGCAATTTCCGTTGCGGAACCTCCGCTACGCTATAGAATGCTCAGTCGGCGCTGAAGCCCTGTTAATTCATCAGACTTCTGTTGCCGATCATACATATCACGTTCTTTCTATAACTAATCACTTAATCCATCAATTAAGCTATCGGAGGCTTCCTAAATAGCATCGCGCTATTTTTGTAGCTCATCAATTTCGCGTTGACGTGAATCCACAATAGCATTTAGAACTCTATCTTCAACCGCAATCTAGTTATCTTCGATTGCTTTCATAATTTCATTCTATTGCTACTATGCCTGTAACACAGCGTCCTAGTGTTCATTAATAGAATCATGCAAGCTCTACATTTCATTCTAATCGGCTTCAATGCGATCCCAGAACGCTTGTACCATTCCTGCAGTATCAGTCGCTTCAATTTTATTACCAGAACTATCATATTGTAAGTACGAAGCATCAATACCGAGAGTCTCTGTAATGTATTTGTACTGATCTTCAACCGACATTTTAGGTTTGCCATGCTCATCAGTACCGACCATTTTTGTAAACTGCTCAAAAGCACCATTCTGATATATCAATTGGCCATTCTCGTCAAATTGATATAAGCTAGCAAATGGGCTCTTTTCATTTAATTGCTTACGTCTATCATCAAAGTACTTCTATTGTTCATCTACAAGCTATTGCTGTAATCTAATTTCATCTTGTAAATGCGCAAGGCTTTCTAATTGACTTGCGGCATAATCCTAACCATGAGGAATCATATCAGACATAATGGTCTAACGTTTTAACTCTTCACGATTAATCTTTTCCTCAAGTTCTGCAATCTATTGTAAGTAATCATACCAACGTTCTAGGTCCTTTAAGAAAGCTTTGTTGCCGCCTCCGCCGCCACCAGAGCCGCCAAGACCAGCTAGATCTTTTGTAGTCATATCTAACAAGGACGCCCACATTGATCTTAACTGCTTTAAAGCCGCCAATGCCGCGGAAGCAGAAGCCATCGCAGGACCACCATTTATATTACCATGTGCGAATGCTACTGCATTGCGCTCATTTGTAACAGCTTTTCCACGGGTTGGGGACATACCCTTCTTCAATAACTGTTCAGTCTGTAAATGATTAAATACAATTGCATCAGTATCAAGATTAACAAACTCAGCACCATTTTGACCAGCGACGAAATAACGACCGTTAGAAACTACAAGTTCAGGGCCAAGTTCACCCATAAGAGTACCTGCAGCTCTCGCAGTTCCAACATTACCGGATGCATCTACTGGCCTCTTTGGCGATAATGGAATCTTCGGCGGTAAAATTGGTTTCGTGCCAGTCTCTTCATAATGAGTAGTAACAGTAATCTCTTTACTATTAATATCATTTAATGTATTTACAATATTATCTAATGCGGCTTGTGCTGCATCAGTATTAGCGGTAATAGTGACTTCTGGATCACTATCTTCTACAGTAGTGGCTTCAGCCTAAATACTAGTTAGTTTGTTAATTGCATCTTCGTCATTGATAGTAACCTCAATAGATGCATTATCTAGCATAGCAGCAATTTCCGCGTCTGTAATAGTACCGTCGGCCTCGGTATTTTCAGCCTTAACTTTTAATGTAGTAACGGTACCAGAAGCTTCAGCAATGGGTTCAACTACTACGTCGCCGTCAACAGTAGCAGTGGTTGGCGTGATATTTAAGTTTTCAATTGTAATACCGTTCTCACCTAATGCTGTTTTAATACCTTCAGCAATAGTGCCAGCCAAAGCAGTATCTAATCCCAGACTTGTGGCCAATTGCTCACGTACCTTTGCTGGATCAACGCTACCATCAGTAGTAATATCTTTTTCATCAAACGATACCACAATACCGTCTTTCAATTCAACGGTATAGCCGCCATCTCCAGTTTGCTTAAACGCATTCTAAATCTCTTCATCAGATTTATTACGGAAGTCTTCTATTGCAGCACGAGTTGTGGGATCATTCTATAAATCTACTTTCTTACCATCGACACTAACAGTTGGAACGACAGTTAGATGTTCTGTAGCAGACCAAGTTACATAGTCAGAAGTCTCAACTTCCTCGCCAGACTTATTGGTCATCGTGGCAGACTTACCAGTCATAGCTTCATAAGCTCGATGATATGCTTCCTTTTTATCGGCGCACTCCTCGCCGCCATATGAATATGTAATCTTCCCGGTTTGATCTGCCCGTACTTCAATTTGACCTTGCGATAGTTTAATGACGCCACGCGCAACGCCATTCTCAACTTCTATTTCACCATCGGTATCAATCTTAAATAAACTACTCGCGGCAATGGCGTCTTCCATAGAAGTATAGGTCTGCCCGCCAACTATATAACCAGTTTGCTTGCCTTCTTCATCAGTCTCAATACTAATATCGCCGGTTAACACGCGTAATAGAAGCTCTTCCTAAACTTCTAAAGTCTTACCTTGATTCTTTTTATCAATCAGGTCTTGTACTTTAGCAGTAATCTCTTCATCTTTATTATCTTGCCATGCCGGCATAATCTATTTAATGCGAGCAATTGCTGCATCACTACTATAATCAAGATAATAATTGCCCTCATCAGTCAAAAGAATCTAATGCTTACCACCATTGGCGCCAATGACTAGATCACCCCAGTCCATCCCTTCAAATATATTTAAGAAGCTTTCCCAAGGTTTATCTATATCAAATTCATCGCTCATGCTCAGCTAATGAAGATTTGTTAGAAGACGAGAAAGGTCTTGCGCACTAATACCCATATCTCGTAATTCTGACTCTTCCGCCTCTAAAATCTTTCGCAAACTATGACCATTTGCAGTAACTTGATCTAGCGCAGTATCATTATTTTCATTTTTTGGGAACAATGCAAGAATCTGATTTCGCGTATCTTTATACTTGGTGCCATACCGTTCAATAAATTTACCCGTCGCATCTAATGAGCCTTCTGCTTCTCCTTCATTACTAGCTAAAATTTCAGGAACACTGATAACCATATCTTTATTAGTATCAATATCTCCGAGTTTCTCCATAGCCACAACTGTTTCTAGCATTTTAATCATGCTATCTAACATATCGACCTAAGTCTACGCCATGGCATGAATTCCATCTTCAACATTTTTACCCATTAAATCTGCGCCAGATTTTAATCCGACACCAAACTTACCGAGATCGACTTTAACTTCACCGCTGTCAACCGTAGTAAGCGCATCCGCGCCTTTCTAAATTAATTCTGATGCTGTCTCTAAAGAACCATTTAATTTAACGCCGGCAATTTCAATTGGCTAACCAAGTGCGGCAATATTATTAATTTCATTAACAATATTATACCAATCTTCATAGTCGATGAATCCGCCCTTAACTCCTTTTTTCTTAACTTTAAATCCTTCTTTAATAGTCTTAAACGCTTCAGACCAATTTTTAATATAATTTAAAGGATTTTTTTGTGGTGCAGGGATATCACCAGACATGAAGTTAAATGAATCATCTTCGTTGGTTAATCGCGTTGCAAGAATTTCCTATGCCACCGAAAGTTCAGCCTAATACTGCTTTAGACGGGCTGTAGAAGTTTTACCATCGGTTGCGTAAGTGCCATCTCTAATTCTATCAATATGACTTACTAAACTGGAGAACGATTTATAATTTTCATTACTCTCTTTTAATGATTCTGCTAAATCATCAAATACTATTTTTGCCTATAGTTTATCAATCTTAGAAAGAGTATAGTATAATGAAATTGCGGATTGCTCACTTAATTTTAAACCTTCAGCGGTCTTTGTAAAATCAAGCTATCCTAAGCCTTGAGTCGTGGCCCAAGCCTATAACGACTACGCTTCAACTTCACTCATACTACCAGAAATACCATTTTTGATTAAATTGGCAATATTCTTAATATAATCAGAAACAGTATCTCTTAGCTCAGCTAATTGATTTGGTAATAAATCTGCATTTTGTTCAGCTAATGTAGCAACAGCAGAAATAATACCTTGAATATCTGCATTTGCACCAATCTCTAAGATACCATTTTCAAATGTAGCACCATAAGCTTCTAACGCTTTTTTATATCCAGACGCAATTCTTTCTTTTTCAGCCTATAACTATCCCTAATACTAAAAATCTTCAGGATGTAAAGACTAAATTTGCTTACTAATACCATCCTCAATTGCTGTCCAAAGCATTGTTAGATTAATCTTATCGCCTGCTTTCGCGCCAGAAAGACTCTTTGCTTCTTCAACAATAGCTTTTTCTGTTTTCTAATTTAACTCGACTAAGGAATCATTATAAGCTTTAAATGCACTAGTATATTCTTCGCTACCTGGCTACCAGCCCATGCCCTAAGCAAACGCTGTAAAATCAGTTAAACGAATCTTACCGCCACCAATTTTTTCATATAGATTCTAATTGTTGTCCAACCATTTCTATAAAGAAATACCATACTTGCCTAGCATTTCGCCCAATGCATCATAGGTCATGCCCATTGCATTCTACATTACAGAAATAGCATCAATATCTGAGCGTTCGCGCGCATTCATAACTTGTGCATATGCTTTATTTAAATCGCTAACCGTGTGACCATATGCGTCTTTTAATTGCGCATATAAAGCTTCATGCGCCGCCACTAAATCGTTCACTTGTGTGACAATACCATTAGCGTTAGTTGTAATAGCGCCAGTCGCAGAAAGTAATGCCGCGGTACTTGCATCTAATACGCTGCCCACTTGAACACTCAATAATACTTCTTGTGCCTTATTGAGTGCAGTAACTCGCGTACGATAAATAGCTTCAATTTGTTCTGTGCTTAGCTCCTATCCGCTGTCATGTGCGAGCTCTTGTAAGAAGTTAACCGCCCAATCACCGCCGCGTAAAATAGCACTAGCATAATTTTCAAGAATAGCATCACTTAATTCTTTTCCAGTTTTAGCGATATTCCAATTCTAAATTTGAGCCTTTAAAGTTTCACGAGCCTATGAGCCATTCTCAGCAGCGCGTGCGTCTTTAATAAAACTTTCAACATCAACTTGTTGCGCGGCAGTAGAGGTTAAAATTCGTTGAATTTCTTCCTCAGAATAATCTAAAGCTTTAAGCTCCTTTTTTTTGCCCTCGACATAAACCTTCCACGCTTCTTCAGTTAGCTTTGAAGTTTGAGTAAGTTCATCAAATTCAAAGATCT
>OCVV012889648.1_pt1 | contig 12886 bp, 8 predicted proteins | sample 1539721 | NCBI WGS metagenome assembly OCVV01 (sample SAMN02144230, study PRJEB22623) | gut metagenome | biome: sheep rumen | host: Ovis aries | place: New Zealand
TTTACCCCAGGCGCCCTGACCGGCGCCCGGGGTACCAATAAGGAGATTTCTCGACGTTGCTCGAAATGACAATCTCCCACGCTCTTTGACATACTGCTTACCGCAATTTGGAGATATCGGTTTTTCTTTGCAACTTTGCGAAGAGGGTTTTATTTTTTTTAATTATGAGCTACGAATATACAATACAAGTTCCTTCTTCCGAAAGGGCGACATTTCGGCTTCTTGCTAAAAAAATGGGTTGGACTGTGTCCGGGCCTAAGAAGCTTTCGGCATATGAGCGCTCAAAAAAGGAGGCTGCTGAAGGGAAGGTTCAAAGTTTTGATTCGCTTCCGGAGTTGTTCAATGCCTTGAACTCATAGTTTATGTATACTGTGTAGTTTACTAACCAGTTTAAAAAAAGACAGGTGTAATAACTCTTCTTGCTCAGACAGGATCTTTGCCAAAGGAGTTCAGACCTCATAAGTTATCGGGTGACCGTGTAGGTGAATGGGAATGTCATATTAAGCCGGACTGGCTTCTTGTGTGGGAATAAAATGATACTGAACTTGTTCTTCTAATGTTGAATACAGGTACTCATTCGGATATTTTCGGAAAGTAACAATTGATAACAGAATTTGCGGTAAGCAGTACGGTTGAAAAAGCGTGCTGCTTTTTTTTGTTGTTTGTTTGTAAACAATTAATACTAACATAGTTAATGACAATGAGTACAAAAAGACAAACTTCTTCCGGAGGAGTCTATGAGGCGCCTTCGGCCACTGTGATTCTGCTACAGGAGCAGCAGGTCATCTGTGCAAGTCTTACTGACGAACTCCCTGGGGTTGAAGAGGAGGACGCAGGTATTACTGACTGGGATTTTATTTTTTAATGTAGGAACAAGATTATGAGAAAGATTTGGATTCTGGCGCTCAGCGCTCTCGCAGTCATGGCTTCCTGCACCCGTGAAGAAGCCTTCAACCTCAATGAAACTCCCGACGATGCCGTCCTTGTTAAGGAAAAAGTAACATTTACGGCATCTCTTCCCGCCCAGACCAAGACAGCACTTGGTGTTAAGGACGGTGATAGCTGGCCCAACTACTGGAGCACCGGCGATGTTATCAGTGTAAACGGCGTCAATTCCGAGGCCCTTGACGCATCATTCAATGGCCTTAAGTCCGCCAAATTCACAGTGGATGGCGTTGCGGCTACATACAATGCCGGTTATCCCGCTTCCGCCTTCAGCGCTTACAGCGCGGGTACCGCTACGGTTACCGTCCCCGCCGCCCAGACTTATGCGGCCGGCACTTATGACCCTGCCGCCTATGTGATGCTGGCATCGTCCGGTACAAGTACCCTCTCGTTCCAGCCTCAGATGGCAATATTCAAGCTTACTCCCACTGGAAGCAAGCAGATTGTCTCCGTGAGCATAACAGCACTTGGAAGCGTCAAGCTTGCAGGACAGTTCTCAACGGACTTCAGCGGCCTTACTCCCGGTGCAGGAGCAACTTCAACCGTTACAGTGACGGCGGCATCCCCTGTAGATGCTGGCACTCCCTGGTTCATTGTTCTTCCTGCCGTTGACTTGAGAACGGATGGTTTCCAGATTGTGGTACAGGATAATGACGGCGGTTCCATGACCCGCCAGACCAAGCCTTCCAAGGCGTGGGCTGCAGGCAAGATGTACTCTGCAGAGATTCCTTACACTGCGGATGCGTTCTCCATTGCTGCTGAAGGCATTACAAGTTCTACGGCGGTAATCTGCATTACCGGAGCCCCGGCTGACGCGTACACTGTCAATGTATATTCAGACGCCGGTTGTTCATCCCTTGTGAACACGTATTCCATTCCTGCAGGGGCTGAATGCTGGGGAGGCGCATCACCCAGGTTCTGCGTCAGCGGACTCGCGCCCGGCACTACGTATTATGTGAAGGTTTCTGATGTAACCTCCAGCAAGGACAGCTCTGTGCTGCCTGTAACCACGGCAGCCTTCGACATTGTAGAGGTTTCCAGCACTCCTGCCAACGTTGATGACGTGATTCTTGCCGAAGACTTCGGCGAACTTCGCTGGGATAGCGAACTTATTACCATGGGCGTGGGTTATTTCCCCACCTCACAGGATTCATTTGACAATACTGAGGTCGGTTCATTCCTCCCGATTGATACTAACAGCGAAAAGACACTTGGAAGCCAGACCACCGCATTGACAAGCAGCCGTCTTGCCCACTGGGCGCAGGGTGCGAATAACAATCTATACATCCATCCCGGCTACATCAAACTGGTTGGTAGCAAGAAGGTCACTCATCTTGTAACACCGGCGCTTGACAATATTCCCGAAGGCAAACTTGCCACACTGGAGGTTGAGGTAACTGCCTGCCCTTACTACAGTGAGTCCAGTGGCTCATATGCTACCATGAACGCTATCGTAGCCGTACAGCCTGCCGGCTCCTACCAGGAACTTGGCGATGATCCCAACACGAATGATGCTTTAGATCTCTCAACAAACATTCAGCCTGTCACGCTTGATGCCGTAACTGCCTGGAAGACCTACAAGGTTACCCTTACAGGTGTTGGCAAGGGTGCACGCCTGGCCTTCGGTGCAGCTGCTGAAGTTACCCAGAACAACGCCCGTATGAACATCAGCGACATGAAGGTTACCATCAAGGCCCTGGAAGACCCTGCTCTTGTTGCCAGTGTCAAGGCCGTCTCCTCCAGCACCGCAGTATTCACCTGGACATATGGTGGTGAGGCCGCTGCAGACATTGCCAAGCCTTACACCGCTTCCCTGTACAGCGACTCGGCTTGCACCAATCTGGTAGTTTCCCATAACTTCGATGCTTCTGCATCCTGCTGGGATGGCAAGACCCCTTGCTTCGTATTCGGCGGCCTTAATCCCAGCACGGAATACTGGTTCGTTGCTACAGATACGGATGCCGCTGTATCTTCTGATCCCGTCAGCGTAACCACCGATGCCTTCACTGTCGTAGATGCAACGACTGTTGTAGATGCTGCTGTTGGAGACGTTATCCTTGCCGAAGACTTCTCCGAGATTGGCTGGGGTCCGGATGAATTTGCCGTAGCGGCAGGTTTCGTTCCTTCTCAAAAAGATCTGGCCGTTCCGTCCGGCGTAAGCCCTGAAGGTATTTTTATCACATACAGCAACACCGGCAACAGAATCTTCGGCAGCGGTGTAGACCTTGGCAGCAGCCGTCTGTCAAAGGGCTGGGGCTTCTTCGGCAACAGCGCCGTGTATTTGAGGAACGCCTATCTGCGTATCGCTACCACTTCGAGCGGTGCCCGTACACACCTTGTAACTCCTGCCCTTTCCGGCATACCTGCGGGCAAACTTGCAACAATCGAGGTAACTGTTACTGCCACAAAGCACGAGTCGAATGAAAATGACGTTGCGGTGTTTGTGGAAAAAGGCCTCACAATGAACGGCACGACCGATACGAACAACAGTTCATACAGGAAGTACACCGGCGCTTCACTTTCCGACGGCCACGCACTTGGCATTACGACGGTGAAGGATTGGGCGACCAAGTCGGTGACCATTTCCAATGTCGATTCCGACTGCCAGCTTGTAATCGGCTCATACGAGAACATCAACACCAAGAACCGATTCAGCATTTCCGACGTCAAGGTTACGATCACTGCCCTTGCCGACGACCCCGTGTTCAAGATCAAGGACGAAGCGTCCTTCCAGGCATTCGTAAGCGAAGTTGCCGGAGGCAACAAGACCCTTGACGCTGAAGTCAAGGCCGATGTTGTCATTTCCTCTGCAGCTGCAGATGCCTTCTCTTCGATTGAAGATTATGAGGGCACGCTCAACGGTAACGGCTATACCATCAGCGGCCTCACCAAGCCCCTGTTCAACGACATGAAGGGTACTGTTAAAGACCTTACGCTCAACTCTACGCTGAACATCACTGCAGACCAGGTTGACCTTGGTATCCTTGCAAATATCGTTTCAGGAACCGTGACAGGCTGTACTTCCAAGGGAAGCGTGACGTTCAATGTTGCTGCAGGCGTTACCGGGGAGCACCGTATCGGCGGTCTCATCGGCTCTGTGGCCAGCAGTGGAGCAGAGGTTACCGACTGTACCAATGAGGCTTCCGTTACCAACTCCACGGGCAACACCGGGGACGGAGAACTCCTTATAGGCGGTCTGATTGGTTCGTTCTGGGGAACAGAATTCCATATAAGCGGCTGCGAAAACACCGGAGACATTACCAATACTGCTTTCTGGGTGAAGACTATGTGCATTGGCGGTGTCATGGGCCAGGGCGGTAACGGAAGTTCTGCCTCATCAGATTTAACGATTGCTTCCTGCACCAACAGCGGAGCCGTCAGCAATTCCGGTTCTTCTGACACATCAATCGAGTTGGGCGGTATAGCCGGGTTCGTACGCTTTGCTGTAATGACATCTCTTCCCAACAGCGGAGACATAAGCAACTCCGGTACGGCAGGGGAAAATGTCTGTATAGGCGGTCTGTTGGGATGGGTCGATAAGAACTGCACGATGACTCAAACCAAGGCCACCAACTCCGGATCCGTCACCAATTCCGGTTCGGGCAAACTTGTGTCCATAGGTGGTATCCTTGGAAGGAACTCGTCGGGCTACCTGAATGCAACGGGTACTTCAAGCAACTATCTGACCAACAACGGCACGGTCAGTGACGAATCCTCCACCGACGCCGACGACCTTTCCATCGGCGGCATTGTTGGTTATACCACAACGGGCATAAAACTGCAATATGCCAGGAATAACGGCGAAATCAAGGTCCTTAACGGCACGCGTGACGCCGACGTCGAAATCGGCGGCGTTGCCGGATGGCTGAATAACGGCTCGCTGAACGTGAACAACTGCAAGAATTACGGCGACATTACCGTGTCATCCACCATTAACGGCAGCTTGTTTGCGGGCGGAATCGTCGGTCTGTTTAACGTTGGACATACAACGGACAAGTATAATCTGGTTTTCGAAGCTACCATTGATACACATCTTGCAACGGTTTCCGGAGAGAATTACACCGCAGGCTTGTTCGGCGCCCATAGCGGCACAGGAAAAGCCACGTATCTTTTCAACGGCCTTAAATTCAATGGAACCGTTTATGGCAACAAAACCAAGACCGGTCTCCTTTGCAACAGCAGAAACGCAGAATCCACCGTTACCTTCAAGGGTTCTTGCAAGATTGCTCCCGGCTCTGTAAGGAAAGACGATAATAACAACAACACCGTGAACAGCGACAGCGACCTGACAATGGATGTCATCTGCGGATACCTTGGATCAGGCTCGGCAGTCAGCGGAGTCTCGGTTGAAGCCTACTAGTCAAACACTTTTTTACCCCAGGCGCCCTGACCGGCGCCCGGGGTACCAATGAAACAGGTTTTAAGTATGAAAAGGTATCTTTTTGCTGCGCTTGCGCTGGTGGTCCTTTCCTGCACAAGGGAAGAGGTTGAATTTGACAATACTCCTGTCTTTGTGCTCAGTGCCGCACTTCCCGGTGCGGACGCGGACACCAAGACTACTCTCAGTGCCGATGACGGCGCCGGCAACTTTGACATTCTCTGGAAGGCGGGTGACAAGGTTTCCGTGAACGGTACTCTTTCTGCCGCTGTTTCCGCCGGAGACAATGGCAAGAAGGCTGTGGATTTCACCGTGTCGGGGAGCTTTACCGCTCCTTACAAGGTGCTGTATCCCGGCACTACGTCGGAGAATGTCATAAACCTTCCTGCTGTTCAGAACTATGTGGCGGACAGCTTTGACGGCGCTGCGGCTGCCGCCTACGGTACAGCCGTTCAGTCCGGAGATGTTTACAGTGCGCATCTGAGCAACTTCTGCGGCTTCATCCGCTTTGCCCTTAACGGCAGCGCCACGCTGGACAAGATAGTCCTTAACAGCCTTGGCGGTGAGAAGCTCATCGGTGACTTCACCCTTGCGACAGACGCCAACGGCTTTACCGGAGCATTCAGCGGGGGAAGCGAGGGCAGTCTCACTTATGACTGCGACGTTACCCTTAGCGGAACGGATACCTTCTTCTATATAGCCCTTCCCGCGCAGGCTTATTCAGCCGGGATTGAGGCCCTGGTGTACCAGGCTGACGGTGCCTTCATGCGCCTGAAGTTCTGGGGCACAGGTTACACCCTTGCGGGCAACAAGATAGTTGCGTTTGATAGCAAGGCTTACGCCGCAGGCCGCACGGAGAACCTCCTTTCCATTGGCGAACTCACGGCGGAAGATGGCGGCGAACCCACCGCAACGCCCCCGGGAATCACGGTAGGAGTGTATAATATCAAGATGGCAGAGAACCGTTCAGGCGACAATTCCACATATATCAGCATGGACCGCGCCGATGTCCAGGCCGGCCTGGGCTCCACCATCGCCGGTATGGGAGCGGATATATTCGGCATCAATGAAATCGGCGAAGACAACATGCCAGGGGAGGAGCACGATATCAAAGCCTGGGCCATTGCCCAGGGGCTTTCCAGCAGCGATTACACCTGGAAGATGGATTATCCCAACAAGGTGGAAAGGTCAGGCACTATATTTAACTATAAATATTCTGCTACAATGTACTATGCCAACGTATTCGCCTACAACAAAAACACCATTACGGTCGAATCCGATGGCTACGTCTGGCTTTGTAACGACGAAGACGATTACTGGTCGTCCATGAAGGACGCCTACGAAAACGGTACCGGCCGCCATACGGCAGTATATGCAAAATGTAAGCACAAGGTCTCCGGCAATCGCTTCTGGTTCATTGTGACCCACTTTGACACTTATTATGGTAACGATGATGGCGACAATCTCAACAATGTCAAGAGCTTCAAGACATTCGCTCAGCATCTGAAAAGTGATCTGGAAGACCTCCCCATCATTGCCGTGGGTGACCTGAACTTCGGCCCGAAGGAACAGGACAAGACTACCGACTGCCCCAACTACGCAGAACTCACGTCCTACTGGACCGACGTCTATGACAAGGTAAAGGCCGATGGCAATATGACCGATTACTACAAGACCTACGATGGCACCCAGACCGGCAGCCAGCACAGCTATTACTATCCTTTCATCTCGTTCACTAAGAACCATCCTGACAGGCGTCTTGACCATATTATTTTCAAGAACTCGGCGTCGCAGAGTGTTACCCCGACCTCGTACAGGACTGTTCGCAGGACCTATGTCGCCGAGGATGATAACACCTGGTGCCCTTCAGATCACCTCGCCGTAGTATCATACATCACTTTCGACTAGACTTTTAATTTGATAAATAATTGAGTATTAGTAATGAAAACTCGGACCTCTTTTATTTTTGCCGCATTGTTCTGCATTTTAGCTTCTTGCGACACCAAGGAGAACCCTGGTGGCAAAGAGGAACCAGGCCCCAACCCTGGCCCTGAGCCTGAACCGGAGGTTCCTGAGGTGGTGGTGTCGAAGGGAGCATACAAGCATGTCGTGATCATCGGTGTAGACGGCGCCGGAGCGTTTTTCAAGGATACGGACACCCCAAGGTGTGACGAAATCTTTGCCGGGGGAGCAACCACATATCAGTCCCTGATGGCTCTCCCCACCATGAGCGCGCAGGGCTGGGCCTCCATACTGCACGGAGTCCTCCCTGAGTTCCACGGGCTCACCAATAGCATTATAGAGAAAACTCCATTCCCTGTCAATAGCCGCTATCCATCCGTTTTCAGGGTTGTGAGGGAGGCTATGCCTAATGCGGAACTAGCTTCTTTCGTGGAATGGAATCCAATTAATATAGGTATCGTAGAGAACAATTTGGACGTTGTGAAAGGGACAGGGGAGGATGATGCTGAAGTAACCGGCAGGATTCTCACTTATCTCAGGAGCAATACTCCCACCCTGATGTTTGTACAGTTCTCATCGCCGGACGACATTGGAGAGAAATATGGCTTCGGTACGGATATCTACCTTTCCACAGTGAGTACGGCAGATGCGCTTGTTGGAAGAATATACGACCAGCTGAAGCTGAATGGAATTCTTGACGATACCCTGTTCATTGTTACGGCGGACCACGGGGGAAAAGGCAAGACGCACGGAGGTGATTCTGATGAAGAAAAGTACGTTTTTCTTGGAATAGCCGGAAAGACGGTGGAAAACGGCACTATTGTGGAGGCCGAGGGGCGTGATGTTGCTGCAATAGCCGCGTACGCGCTTGGCCTTGAGTATCCTGAAACCTGGAGCGGCCACGTTCCCGCGGGCGTTTTCAAAGATGTTAAGGAGGTTGGCCCGCGCAAGGAGACGGAACTTCCCGGAGCCCAGTACCGCAGTCATGAAACCGAGCCTACTCCTTCCCTGAGCAGTATGGAGACGCTCCTTGCAGGGCACAATGTTCTTGCATACCTCCCGTTTGATGAGAGTATCGACGACGCCATGGGCAAGGTCCAGACCACCAAGTCTGGCACACTCCAATATTATGATGCATACTACGGAAAGGGGGTGGCGCTCAATAATGGATATGTCACGCTCAATGACGTCAAGGTGGGTACCGGCTCATTCTCCGTGGCATTCTGGCTGAAAGGTTCTCCCGTGACACCGGAAACGGCCGACCCTGGGCTGATTTCCAATAAGGACTGGTATAAGGGTACTTATAAGGGCTTCATCTTGTCGTACAGGGGCACAAGGGACATCAAGTTCAATGTGGGCGACGGCAAGAACAGGATGGATTATGAACGCATCCTTCCTTCCAACTATGATCAGGGCTGGATGCACGTGATCCTTACCGTGGACCGCGAGAATCGCAAAGTCCGGATATACTACGACTTCTGTTTTGAAGGGGATGAGGCGGAAATTCCCTCAGCGCTCGCCGCGGCGTCATTTGACTCTCTGTCCATGAATATCGGCCAGGATGGCACCGGGACATTGGAGTACAAACTTCCCGCCCAGATGGACGAGTTCATAATGACCGCCGACGTGCTTAGCGAAGCCGATGTGGCCGCCCTCAAGGCCTACTACGAATAATAGTTATATGCTGAAAGCCTTGCTCCATATACTGCTGATTCTTGCGACGGTATCCTGCACCGGGAATATCTCGGTAAAGGATTTCGGCGCCGTGGGGGATGGGGTAACGCTTGATACCGAGGCCATTCAGGCAGCTATTGACCGAAGCGCTGAAAAGGGAGGGGGAGTCGTGAGGGTGCCTGAGGGAACTTATCTGTGCGGCTCAATATGGCTCAGGAGCAACGTGGAACTGCGCTTGGAAGACGGTGCCGTCATCAAGGGAAGCCCGGATATAAAGGATTACTGCAGCGGTGACTGCTGCCCGCAGAATGAGGCCGAGGTTGGTTTTGGAGATTATGTCAGCGGCGGCCACTTGATTCTTGGCGTGGAGGTTCAGAATGCAACGCTCAGCGGCCCCGGGAAGATTGACGGCAACTCGGATGCATTCCTGCTGGATCCCAAGGGTAAACCCTATTCCCATAAATCTCTCATCCCCGCCCGTCCATCACAGATGGTCTGGTTTGTGGACAGCAAGGATATTGTAATAAAGGATATAGAACTTGCAGATTCCCCTTACTGGAGCTGCTTTATCCTGAACTGCGACAATGTGAGCATAGACAACTGTTACGTCCATACGCGCAGAAAGGATTATCACACTTTCAATGGGGATGGAATAGACATGGACCGCTCTACGCACGTGAAGGTTACAGGATGCCGTGTGGACACTTCCGACGACTGCATTACCCTCCGGGCCTCCAGTGGTCATCTCCTTGAGAACCCGCAGGACTGCGCATGGGTAACAGTGGACAATTGCACACTCTCTTCCAGTTGCAACGCAGTCCGCGTTGGAGTGGGGGAGGGGCACATCCACGATGCCGTCCTTTCAAACATCACCATTTCGGACACAAACATTGCCTTCAGCGTTGTAGGAGCCTATTCCAAGAACGAAAGCGGTCCGGATATCGACGGAATTGCGTTCCGGGATATCAAGGTTGAGGCTCATGAGTTGTTCCGCATCCATCATATGCGTTCCAAGTCCTGCTCTATCCGCAATATCACTTTTGACGGCGTGAGCGGCACGGCCCCCAACATCTGCCGCCTCTGGGCCAGGGAAGCCGCCCCGTTCGAGAACATCGTCCTAAAGAATGTTGATGTGCAGGCGGAGTATGAGTGTATCAATGCCCATGTAATTACGGAAGGCGGGTTGTTGACGGAGAAAAAACTCTCCCCGGAGGAACGGGAAATCCGCCGCGGTTATATTGAAGAAGAGAAAAAACTGTTGTACTGATGGCCAGGAAGGCTCTCTACATATTCGTTCTGCTGCAAGTGCTTTTCTGCGCCTGCGGGAAGGGGAATGTTGACCAGCCGGGAGGGAAAGAGCCGGAAGAGATTGAGACCGGCCCGGTAACCCTTACGGTGGCCACCTGCAACGTGCTCAAGCCTTCGGGACGCTGCGATGAAATGTCTATGGATGACCCAGTTGTCCGCAAGGCCCTGGCACGTTCGATCATCGAAACCAAGGCCGATATCATCGGCTTCAATGAGCTGGACGAAACGTTCATCAGCAACGGGAAGTATTCCCTGAAAAGTGCCTGCGTGGCCATCAAGGACTTCTCATGGAGTCTGGAATGGCCCAATTCCATCCACTCCTCCGGCCCTGCTACCTATTCCTATGCCAACGGCTTTGCTTTCAACAGCGCAAAGCTCAGACTGGAAGAATCCGGCTACGTCTGGCTCTCGAAGGAAGAAGATGGCGTGTGGTATGTGAAGCCGGAATCTGCCTACCAGAAGGTGGGCAGTCCTGCGCGAACCTGCATCTGGGCGCGTATGACCCACAAGGCCAGCCGTAAGGAGTTCTGGCTGTTCGTTACGCATCTGCCTACAAATTCGCAAGGCGGGTCCTACAATATGGCGGGCGTGGTGAACGCTTTTGCGGCTCACAAGGCCGGAAGCGCCCCCGCCATCCTCACCGGCGACATGAACAGCGCGCTGGGATCATCGTCCACCTCTGCCACCTACAGAAGGCTCATCGGCTACTGGGCGGACGGCAATATCGAAGCTACCTGGGGCACCCAGAGCGGCAGTTCGTCCAATTATTATTATACTGCGGATGTTTTTACCAGGAATCACTCCGAAAGAAGAATTGACCATATAATGACACGGGGCTGTACGGCCACAGACTACCGGACCATAGTCGTCACATACACAGTTGACGGACAGGCCTGGTGTCCGTCGGACCATCTGCCCGTTGTTGCTACGATAACTATAAACTAAAATCATATGAAAATAATACTATTTTCTTTGTTTATAATGTTCGCGGTTCTTCCCGCGCGGGCGCAGGGTGACGTCAATGTCACCGTGCGCCCCGCAAAGGAAGCGGGAGCCGTGAAGATGATGAACGCAGCCAACAACTTCGCATGGGCCCCTGCCGACAAGGAAAACGGGGTGCCCTACGCGAAGGAACTTGCCTGCCCGTTTTCCCGCATACACGATGCGGAACGGGTTCCCCACGGCAGCGGAATCGTGGATGTGAACGCTGTATTCCCGGACTTTGACAAGGATCCTTCCAAGCCGGAGAACTATAACTTCCACCACAGCGACCGCTACATGAAAACCGTGGTCGCGACGGGTACTAAAATCCTGTACCGCCTTGGACAAAGCGCCGAGAGCGGCCCCGTGACAATAGGCCCCGTCCCTCCGAAGGACTTCAAGAAATGGGCTGTCATCTGCGAACACATCATCCGTCACTACAACGAAGGCTGGGCAGACGGATACCATTACGGTATCGAATACTGGGAAATCTGGAACGAACCCAATATCGCTCTTTTCTGGGCCGGTACGCCGGAGCAGTATTACGAGCTATATGCCGTAAGCTCAAAGCATCTCAAGAAATGCTTCCCGTCCCTCAAGTTCGGCGGTCCTGCCATAGCGTGCGGGGACAAGTCCAACGAGTGGACAGATGATTTCCTAAGGTACATCAAGGCCCGTAAAGCCCCGCTGGATTTCTTTACCTACCATCAATACACGGTGGATCCCGGTCTTCTGGTGAGCATTACACGGACACTCCGGGAGCTTCTGGACAGTCATGGTTACAAAGGGATGGAGATGCAGCTTGGAGAGTGGAACTATGTAACAGGCTGGTCCATGGCAAAAGTAGCCTATTCAAACGACATCAGAAGGACCTCTCTTGGAGGCGCATTCGCCGCCGCCGTGATGTGTACGCTGCAGAAAGAGAGCGTTGACAAGCTCTTCTTCTATGACCTCAGGGAATATACCCGTTATAACAATGCCTACGACAGGTATGACGGAGTCCCGTGGCCGGCTTTTTACGCGCTTTACAGCTGGGCCCAGTTGCGCAAGTTGGGAACGGCGGTGGAGGTGGAGGCATCGGCAGATGATTTCTATGCCTGCGCTGCAAAGGGACCGGACGGCCGCGGCGGGGTGCTCATTGCCCGCTATGGCACAGACCTCAACGACGTGCTGCCCCGGAATGTCAAGCTCCGTGTGGAAGGCTCAGACCTCAAGAATGCCGTGTGCTTTATGACAGACAAGAACTTTCTGTTCTCCGGGCTTCCCGTGGGGGCAGAAAACGGCGTTTTGAGCTTCAAGATGCAGCCCAATTCCTTTGTTTGGATAACTTACTGATTATGAAAAAGTATCTGTACCTGTTTTTACTGCCGTTAGTGCTCACATTCTCCTGCAAGGAACCTGAGCCGGAACCTAAACCGCAGCCCGTGGAGGGAAAGATTACCCTCAAGTCAGAAAGTTCAGTTGTCCTTTCCGACGAAGGGGACAGCAAGCAGGTTGCTTTCTCCGCCACATTGGGGTGGACAGCCGCTTCAAGCGAAAGCTGGCTCACCGTGGAACCGCGCAGCGGCCAGAAAGGAGACGCAGCCATCACCGTATCGGCAAGTGCAAACGCAGATTACTCCCCCAGGAGCGCAACGG
>OCVV012858465.1_pt1 | contig 12882 bp, 6 predicted proteins | sample 1539721 | NCBI WGS metagenome assembly OCVV01 (sample SAMN02144230, study PRJEB22623) | gut metagenome | biome: sheep rumen | host: Ovis aries | place: New Zealand
CTTTAGCAAGTACGGAAAGTCTAACACTGATACTGGCTCATGCGAAAGCCAGATTGCATTGTTTTCATACCGTATTAGCCGTTTGACCGAGCACATGAAGGCCAATCACAAAGATTATAGCACTAACCGAGCTCTTGTACATCTCGTAGGTCAGCGTCGTCGCCTCCTTACTTACCTCAAGAATAAGGACATCGAGCGCTACCGTGCCATCGTCAAGGCTCTCGGTCTTCGTAAGTAATCACACTTACCAAAAGCCGAAAAAACGAACCGCAGCATCCCAACGGACGCTGCGGTTTTTTGTTGCCTTTTTCAGCTTCAACTATAGACATAAACGTCGAAGGTCTAAGGTATATCTCCTAAAGAAATCGGCTAAATTATTAAAATTTAGTACATTTAGCCTATTTCTTCAGGAGACTTTTTACGTCTTTGACTTTTTTAATTTTTAACTTACAAAAGAATCCCTTTTAATCCCTCAAATCCCTGATTCACTTGTCAGTGATTCAAGATGTAATTGACGAGGAAAACGACATCTGAAATATCCACAGAACCGTCCTGATTAACATCGAGCGAAGAACCTGTGCCTGCCGATGAGTCGAACGCCACCATCATGTAAGAGCCTTCGGGAACAGTCAGCGTGAGGGAGTTGTCCACCACTTGTTCCGTCACATCTATGCCGTTCAGCTTCACCATAGCCAACTTGTTTCCTTCATTCGGAGTGAAAACAAACGTAGAAGGTGCATTTGAAGCCACATCAACAGCCTTGTTGTCTGCCGTGACAACCACACCATTCACAGCCACCGAGCCCTTTTGGTCACACGAGAGAGCAAGAGGAGCTGAAAGTGTTTCCCCTTCCACAGTCAGGGTGAAATCGACAGCATCCAGCGTGATTGAGTTGGATGATGATTCAGTCAGTTCAATGTTCTTAATGCTGGCCGTATGGTTCCCTGGCTTCACATTTTCTTCCACATTGATGGTGATGGTACAGACCTCACCATCCGTTCCACTGAAAACATAATTGCGCAGAGAATAGCAGAGCACCAACAGCGAACCATCTTCCTGCACAGCCGTCTCAAAAGTTTTCATACCTGTGAGACGAGCAGGAGTCAGTTCCGCCAAACACCAACCGTCATCGTCCATCGCAAAGCTCATACCTTCGGGCAGATAGAGATTGAATTGGAAATCGCGAACAGAAAGGGTGTTCTTCAGTTTCACTGACAGCGTGGTTTGGCTACCTGCCTCCACTGTCTGACTTTCAATGTAAATCGTATTGTCAAGCGTTGACACATCAGTGTTCTGGGCATGGAGGCTCGAAGCCTCCATGCAGAACAGTATCATTGCGAACCAAATTGTCTGTTTCATTTTCTTACTGTTTTTTTATTTCACGATTTTCTTTCCACCAATGATGTAGCTGCCACGAGGCAGGTTCTTCAAGTCGGCGTTGTTGGCATGGCTCTTCAGCTTGCGTCCGCTCATGTCGAACACATCGACAGGGTTCTTGTCTGCATCAATGCTGTTGATGGCTGTGGCATCCACCACATTGATGGCAGACCATGCATTTGCTGCCATGTAAGCCTTACCACCTTCGGAGAGTTCGATGTTCTTGATGAAGGCATCGCCACTTTGTGCAGTTTCGCTCGCTGCTAAAGTCAGTGTCACGATAGCACCATCATTGCCTGCAAATGTTTCTCCATCTGTGGAAGCACAGAGTACACGGTAAGCACCATTCATTTCAGCTCCGTCGAAGATTGGAGTGCCATGCAGACGAGCGCTGTTCCAAGCGGCATCCACCACCCTCACGCCTTCTGGCAGTTGCAAGTCGAACTGATAGGCAGCTATTTGGCAGTTTTCATTTTTCACAAACACCTCCACCTCTGTGGTTTCACCTCTTGCTATCGTCACGCTTGGCATACGGAGAGCTACCTGTGGAGCGGCAGCAACCATCGACTTCACGTTTGCACCATTCACCGAACCATAGAGGATGATGTTGGCAATACCCGTGAGGTCACTCACCGTAATCTTGTTGTCCATCGTCACGTCGGCAGCTTTGAATACGAAGCCTTCAGGTGCGCCACCCAAGATTTCGCTGGCAGTCATAGTGAGGTCGGAAACGGTTACACTTCTGCTTCCGTTAGCATCACCCAAGATGAAACTAAACACCGTGAGCGTACTCTTTACATAGTTCACCGTGGCTGGAGCAGTAGGGTTGTTCTTGTTAGCAATTTCAATGTTCTTCAGGATGACAGGGTAGTCACCTTCCTCCATGTTGGCATCGATGTTCAGAACGATAGTTGCCACTTCGCCTTCATTTCCACTGAATGCGTAGTTCTTGGTGGAGTTGCAAAGGATGCGGATGGAGCCGTCGCCTTGCAGCACAGAGTCGAACATGTTGGTCTTGGTGGCAGTGGTGCGAGCCGTGCTGAGAGCAATCTGGTAGAAGCCATCCTCGTCGGTTGCCACCGTCACACCGTTTGGAAGATAGAGGTCGCACTGGAATCCCGAAGCTGCAATCTGGTTGTTCATCTTGAGGGAAACAGTCAGTTGATTACCTGGACCGCACTCTACGTTCTCAATGTAGAGCACATTGTCATACTGCGTGATGTCGGTGTCCTCGCCTGCTGTCACCTCCTTGCTCTTGAATTCGTTGATAGCATCTGTGATGGACTGTGTGCAAACAGCAATGGCAGTCTCGCTCATGGTGCTACTGATTTGCTCATTTACATCGCGGATGACAGCAAGAAGAGCTGCACGCGAACCGCTGGCATACTGCCCGATGTCCTCACCCTCGGTGCTATTGTCGTAGTACGACTGAGCCTTGTTGACCAATGTCTGGAGTTCTGCAATGGCATCATCGTGGTTGGCAACAACAGTAACTGTGCATGTTGCAGATATGTTACTGCCATCGGTGGAAGTGGCAGTGATGGTTGTCTCACCAACTCCCACAGCAGTCACCACGCCGTTCTCCACGGTGGCAATGGCTGTGTTGGCAGAAGTCCAAGCCAAACGCTTGTTGGTGGCACCAAGAGGCATGACAGTTGCAGTGATTGAGGAAGAGTTACCCACGGCTATGATTAGTGATTTGTTGTCTAATGTGATTTCCGTAACAGGGTTCACCTCCACTTCCCAAAGCAGATAAGGATAGATTTGTCCTTCGTCGATGCTCCAAATTTCTGTCATGTTCCAGGAAATGCCTTCATAGAGTGCCGAGTGCATGAGTTCGGCATTGGTCTTGGCAATACCTTCGATGTTGTCATCTGTCTTTCTCTGTGGCACGCCATTCAGCGACACCTGCATGGTGTTCAAGGCAAAGTTCGAAAGGTCAGGCTCGCTGCATCCGTTCTTGAAACCACCAATCACACGGCATCCCCAAGAGGACTGAGCAGAGAGTGTGATGGTGTTGTTCACAGCTACGCAGTTGGTGGTGGCAGCTGCTGCGCCATCCATTTCGCCCACAACACCTGCACCATACATAACTCCCGTGATGTCGCCCTTGGCATAGCACTTATCCACAGTGCTGAAGGTGTAACCCACAAGACCAGCCGTGTAGAGTGTACCATTGGCATTGGCTGTGCTGTAGCAGTTATCCACAGCAGCTGTGGTGTAAGCCACAAGACCAGCCGTATAGGAATCATCGCCCGATGCTGTCACATTTCCAGTTGTGTAGCACTGAGAAACTGGAGTGGAAGCATGTCCAATCAGTCCACCTACATAGTCATTCGTTCCGTTGGCGGTGATGTTCACCTCAGCATAGCACTTCGTGATGCTACCTGTTTCTGACTTTCCGAAGAATCCACCCACGAATGAATTATTACCAACGGATGAGATGGTTTCTGAAGTGCTGCAATTGGTGGTGGTGACATTCTTGGCATGTCCAGCCAAACCACCTACGTAGGCAGAAGCAGCCTGACTCGTAATCTTTCCTTCAAATCGGTTGTCCTTGAGAGTGGCATTCTCTGCAAAGGCACTCAAGCCACCTACGTGCTTCGTACCACTAGCATTGCCGTTCACCACACAATTCTCTATCTTTCCATTTCCTATATAACCAGTCAAGACACTGGCATAGTCGGTTCCTTCCACGTCGCCCTTCACGGAGCAGTTGATGATTTGTCCATTATACATTCTGCCGATGAGCACACCTGTATAGTCGCCACCTTTCACTTTCTTGCCTGCAGCCACTTCCACGGTGAGGTTCTTGATGTAGCCTGCCGAGTAGTTGCTGAAAAGACCATTGTAACCCTCCGTCGTGTTAATCCACAAGCCTGTCACCTTGTGTCCGTCGCCATCAATGTAAGTGGCAACCGTGCTGTTGCGACCGATGGCAGGCCAACCCTTCGTTGGAGAGTTCTCGTTAATCCAAGCAGAAAGGTCGATGTCGTTCATCAACTTATAGTAGCCTGAATTGCAAGCGCCCTGCAAATCCTCGGCGGTGTAGATGCGGTAAGGGTCTTCCTCCGTACCACTACCAGGGTATTTCACTACAGCAGAAGTGAGATAAGAAGGAGTCATTCCCTCGATGTCGGCATAGAGTTGCACTTGCGCACCACTCTGCAAAGCCTCGGTCGAGAATTGCCATGCGTTGCCATTGCAGGTAGTGCTAACAGCGTCATGGTCTTTGTAGTAGAGATAGACCGTTCCACCATCCAAACTACTACCGCTAATACTTGTGGCTTGGGAAACCAGGTCGGACTCAATCACTGGCGGCGCAGCCTGATATTTCTTGTAAGGGAAGCACTCCGTTTCGAGAATGTTCCAGTTGTCATCGAAGTTCCAGCCCCACGACACATAGTTGGCTTTCAGCTTCAGCATCGAAGGACCAACACTCGTACCATTCTGCAAGTCATCGTTCACCACTTGTGCCACTCCACTCAGCATCACGCTCGTTTGTGTCAAGGCGCGATTGCCTTCAGCTGAAGCCAAAGCACCAATCGTCACATAGTCGTTTTCCTTCTTGCCATAGATACGCCCCAAATTAGAACTGGATGCACTAATGGAGGTGTTGATGGCGACGTTGGATTTGATGGTGAGATTATCATTAATACCATTATTGTCAACATATCCTAAAACATCTCCCACCAGTCCTCCGATATTGGAAACACCGCTAATCGTGGCATTTGTGTAACAATGAGAGATATTTCCATCCTGTTTGTAACCAACCAATCCTCCCACATGAGAAGTACCTGTAATAAAACCACTGTAATAGCTGTTGGTGATGGAGGAGGTGGTTAGGTCGAGACGATCACGAGGGGCAGCTGGAGTTACCTTTCCTTTATGTACTCCATTTCTCCATAGATTACATGTGGAACCATATATTGTTTTTCCTCCTGAAGAAGAGACATAAACATAAGTATAGGAAGGTTCGTCCTTACCAACGAGTCCACCTACGTATTCCTTTCCATTGATATTTCCGATAGCTGTACAATTGTTGATAGGTACTGCCACTTGAGTTCCTTTTTCAATTGTTGTATTGGAATAACTTGTTCCACCTGATGATGATGAACTACTTTGGTTTGTAATGTACACAGGACGAGCTTCCTGTTTACCTACAATCTGTCCGACAAGTCCACCAACATAGTTTTGACCAGTAATATCTCCAAAGTGGCTGCAATCCGTCATCCCAGCAATACGAGGACCATCGCTTTTACCCACAATACCACCTGTGTAATCTCCCGTGTTGGTGATTTTTCCTTTGGAGAAGGCTTTCTCAAACGTAACACTCGCACTGGCTTCCAAAGCACCTGCAACACCTGCAACCATCTCTATACCTGAGACATCGCCAATGCAACTGACATTGGTAATCAAGCAAGTGTTTCGAACACGCCCAACGATTCCACCCACACAGTTTGTATTCGAGACATTGCCTGTGATGGTGGAATTCTTGATTTTCGTTGCACTGATACGACCAGCAATACCACCCATTGCAGTAGCACTACTGTTTCCATTGCCATCTACATTACCAACTACCGAACAATTGTTAATTGTAGTTCCTGTCGCATCGCCAGCAACACCTCCGATATAGTTTGATGCTCCCTTCACATTTCCCTCAAAAGCACAGTCGTCGATAGAAACAGAATTTTCTGCTATACCAACAATACCGCCACAACTGTTAGAGCCTTTCAGACTTTCGGAAGCAGTCAAAGAGACAGAACAGTTACTGACACTTGAATTCGTGGCATAACCCGTGATACCTCCAACACCGTCAGCACCACTGATGGATGTGCCCGTAAGGGTTAAATTGCTAATCGTAGCTCCAGAGATATATCCCCAGAAACCAACATGATTCGTAGAACTACGGTTGATGAACACACCACTAATGGTATGTCCATTGCCATAGAATTTGCCTTGGAAAGGCGCAGACTCCACACCAATCGGTGTCCAACCCTGGTTTGGATTGTTTTCTGCAATGTAGTTGGAAATATCCAAGTCCTTTTGCAGTTTGAACACTACGCCCTCCTGCCCCAAGAAATTGGCAACCTGTGCCAACTGATTCTCATTGTAAATCAGATACGGGTCAGACTCCGTGCCAGTACCTGAACCGCTGAACTGCGCAAACATCATCGTGCTCCACAGCAGCATAGCCATTGATAATAATTTTCGTTTCATAAGTCAGAATAGTTTATTCATAAAATACTATATGAGTTTCAAGATATTTTTATTCTTCTATTTTTACATATTTTCCATTTCCAAAATCAAGATTTTCTGGTTTCATCTTATAAATCTTAATTTCATTTCCAAGCTTACTCTGTATAAAATCTTTCCAATAATTATATCGTCTCGTTGGAACTTTAGCACCAAAAACAATTTTCCTAATACGTATTTTTAATTTGGGTCTTTCTACACTATTAATGCAAACACGCCATTCATCTTCATGTTTCCAAGGCAGAGTTTTATGATAGAATAATTTGTTGTCTATAAAACTATCAATAGACTTATCTTTTTGTTTGTCATATTTAGGTATCTTTGTGTTATATTTTACTTTTTTAGGAACATTTTCATCAATTATCTCAAATTCAATGCAACATCCATCATGATTATTTGCATACATAGCCCACATAATATTATCATGATATGCTGTTTTTTCTCCCGAAAAGGAACAAAGATAACGACGTTTTTTACTTCCTATTATTCTGTTAATATCACGATTGCTTATTTTTTCTTCTGAACAGAAATATAATTCCAATGGATCGTTGAGTTTATCATACAAAGAGCAATACAACTCCTCATTCTCAATGATGTCTTTTAGGTAGCTATTGTTTTTTTTCCCACCTATTTGTCTGTATTTAAAAAATGTAGCCATAATAAAAATAGTGCCCCCAGAAACCCAATAAGGCTTTAAATGGTTTATTATATCATAACTACGCAACAAAAAACGTGGGCTTCCACCTCTACTCGTCTGTCGTTTGAGGCCGTAGCAATTGCCCATGCAGTTGACGAATAGAGTGTCTGCCCACGCCGTATGTTGCACGTATCCGAAAAGTGTGCGTGAGGATAAAATATATCCTCATTGCACACCTCGGGATACAATTCATGCATACCCGTAGCATCCACCTCATACCATGTCATTGACTGCATTTTGAAATTTGCTACGTTCCAAACGACCAATTGACAAAGCGATAGTGACGCTTTTCATTATGTAGTGTCCCCACCCCACCGCAAAGCCTCGAAAACACAAAATGTCCATTCGATGGCACGGCGTGGGTATAGACATTTGCAAAACTACAACTTTTATTTTATTTTAAGAAATAAAAGCAAGATTTTTTTTGTAATCATCTGTATTTACCTCAAATAACGACTTGGTTTACTTTGAAAAACTTTTAGAGCAACTCACCAAAAATCCATGCCAAAAGAACCATTCTTGCTGCGATTGGAAAAGAAACTATATGGAAGGCTTTTCCGTTTGTGTGGAAAGCCTTTCCGTTGACACGGAGAAGTTCTCCGTTTGTACGGAAAGGTTCTCCGTTGGGTTTTATTCGAATAATAATAAAGTTTTAAATGACGATCCGCATATTAGTGCAATAAACCCTGAGAAGGGTTTTCGCTCAGTAACCGTAGGTCGGAACGACCTGCGGAGGATGCAGATGATGGCTATATGCACTCTGAATGAGTGCCCCAACCGTGTTTGTGGGCGACCCCGCAAGGGTCGATATACTCATTGCCATCTATCCGAGGGTGCTTTGCACACCTCAGTTACTGAGCGATGACGCTTTCAGCGTCTCAATCACTTGACCAAGCGGATAATCATAAGTTTTTAAACTTGAAGAAAATAAGTTTCAGTCGATTGCATACGTGTTCTTCTCCCTGATTCTTTGGTAGTTGAAATTAGTTTCATACCTTTGCGAAAAATTTCGCAACGAAAATTTTCGCAATATGAATAACCCCTTCTTCCGTCAATGGATTGTGAAGACGCAAGGGTAATATAATGAAGAATGAAGAATGTAGAATGAAGAATGTGAGTTAGCGTGAAGAGTGAAGCGTGGAGCTATGAAGAGTAATTATCATTCTTCACTCTAAATTCTTCATTCTTCATTCTACATTCTTAATTCTTCATTCTACATTTCTTCCATCTGTCAGAATGGTTCCTAACGACTTGCTGACAATAAGAATTTTGCCATCTACGAGTATCTTCACAGGGCGAGAACTCTGTGAAAAACGCATGTCGTCTTCGACAGCATTGATGGCGCTGACATCCTCTACAATGTTCGTGAAATCTGACCAATAAGGAGCTGATGCATAGCGTTCAGCTGTTCCAGCAGGCACATGCAAGGTCATGCCGAGCGTGTGCTGATAGCTATCGAAGATGTCATATTGAAGCACAAGAGGCTCTTGCCATTTCACATAGACATCCTTCAGCTTGTATCCATAAGCTAAAGCTCCCTTACCTATATGCTCAAGGCTTTGGGGCAAAGAGACAGTCTCCAACTGTCCCGATTGAGAAAAAGCATCCTCACCAATGGAAACCAACCCTTCGGAAAATTCTATATGATTCAGCTTTCCGCAAAAGCTAAAAGCCTGATAACCAATCGTCTTAACAGACTTTGGTATGTTGATGCTTTCCAAAGAAGAATTTTGATAGAACGCCATCTTACCAATGCTTTCGATACTTTCTGGCAAATTGACTTCCTTGAGGCTCCCACACATACTAAAAGCATTGTTTGGAATATAGGTAATGGAAGCAGGAAGCGAAACCGACTCCAACATACGGCATCCATCGAACACATGAACTCCCAAACTATCGATGTTGGAAAGGTCGGGTAAATGAGTGAGTGACGCACAGCCATGAAACGAATGGTCACCCAGTGTATGCACTGTTTTCGGATACGACACCTCCTCCAGCATATAGCAGTTGGCAAAAGTCTCAAAAGGAATACTGTCTAAAGGATTCTCCAAGACAGCCTTCTTCAGAAAAAAGTCAGCGTAGAACACGCCTTCGCCGAAAGACTTTACTGAAGCAGGAACAAACACCTCCTCTAATCGTGCCTGACTAAACGCATGATCCCCAATACTATCTACCGAATTCGGAATATTCACCCTTTGAACTTGGCTGCCATCGAACGCATAGTCAGATATGATCTTCAAAGAATTGGGAATCACCACTTCGTGCAACATGGTGAAAATAAATGCACCCTCATTGATTACCTCTATGCCCTCTGGAATCACGTAAGTTTTTCCCTCGGACTCGTAGTTCAGCATGGGATAATAGAAGAAATACTTGTCATTGTAGAGAGGAGTGACCATGTTAGGACAATTATAAAAAGCCTCATATCCAATATATTCCAAAGACTGAGGAATGTTGATGGAAGACAATTCCCTGCAACCCTCGAATGCATTCCAACCAATAGCAATCAGGTTCTCGTTGAGCACCACCTTCCGCAAATCCTCGTTACCATAAAACGAAGCAGATTCCAAATACAACATCGTATGGGGAAGAACAACTTCAGTCAATCCATCGCAATTATAGAAAGCCAAGTTGCCCACGCCAACCACAGCTGTCTGCCCTACCCCAACCCTTGCAGGAATCCGAACCACTCCCTTATATTGTTCAGGACCTGCCACCAATTCGCAGTAATCCTGCTCCACATAACGGTAATAAAGCATCACCCCGTCAGCATTTGTCTCACAGAAATCGTAAGACGGGATGTCATCGTCCTTAACATTGGCTCGGTCCGACAGTCTGGACGGAGAAGTGGGCATGACTTTCCGAAATGCCATGTCACGCAATTCATCCGCCCGATGAGATTTGTCTTGTGCCAATGCATTCATAGTAACAATGAAGAGCAGGATGGAGAGTATGGTATATCTCATAATCATTCTTCTTTTTTGTCAATAATTCCAAAAATGAATACAAAGGTACACCTTTTAAGCAACATAAATCTACTTTTTCCTTAAAAACGAGTCAACAAATGAACACAAATGGATCACAAATAATATATTTGAGCAAATTTGTGTTCATTTGTTGACTCATTCTTCATTTCATCCTACATGCCGAGGATGATGTTCACGATGGCAACGATGTCGGAGATGTCGATGGATTCGTCGCGGTTGGTGTCGGTGTTGGTTTCGCTCTTCACGGCACCTGCGCCAAGGATGTGATTGACCGCGAGGACAACATCGGAAATATCGACTGCACCATCACAGTTAGCATCACCTAAGAGGAAACCATCTTCTTCGGTTGGCGTGATGGAGATGTTGTCGAAACCAATGATTTTGACATTGCCATTCGTGTTATGAATGGCAGAGAGGTTGACGGTGATATTGGAACCATCGGTGTCGAAGGTGAAATCCACCTTCTGCCATGCTTCTTTGTTTTCGAGGGAAGGACTCGATGCCAAGGTGCCCGACTCGCCAACCACGTTGACACTGATGTCACCGCCCAAGCCCGATTTCCACACGTCGGCTGTGAGGCGATACTTACCAGCAGGGAGGCAGATGGTCTGATGGAGCGTGATGGTAGATGTACCCCAGTTCTGACGAATCCAATAGCTTTGCTTTCCTCCATTCGCTGGCTTTGCCAAGGATGCAAAGAAATTGCTATAGTAAAGGTCACCACTCTTGAGCGCGGAGAGGTCGTTCTCATTGCGGCTTGTGTAGTCGATGCTCCATCCTTCTGGCTGATAGATGGCACGGTCGGAACTGACACCCGAACCGTTCATCTTGGTGTAAGAAGCCTCGAAGTCAGGATTCTGAAGCTCGGAAGGAGCTTGTGTCTCGGAATAGTCAAGTCCTTGCAACTCACAGATTTCCTGACGAGAGAGACAAGTGTTGTAGAGGCGGAAGCCGTCCATCTTGCCTTGATAATCCACATTGTCATTAGCATAGGCACCATCCCACCACTGTGTGCGACCGATGTAGTTGCGAGTGTCCTTTGCCACTTGGTAGAGCTGGTAAGCTTCGTAGGCGATGTCGGTGCCACGCAGGTTCACCTCGCCATCCACATAGAGCGTCGTGGTCTTGGTGTCAGCACTGTAAGTCACCGCCAGACTGTATTCCTTGTTCGTGGAAAGTGTGGTGGAAGAGTTCATCAGTGTGGTGGTGCCACCATTGTACTTGAACCCAACGGACAGCGGTTTGGCACGGAGGAAGAGACTGTTGCCTGAGCCTGAACCGAAGTCGTAGAAGCGAGGATTGTTGCCAAATGCCGAGGCGTTGACCTTCAGCAGGAATGTATAGCTGCGGAGGCTGTCAAGCATTTCCGAAGGAGCCGTGACGGTAGTGTTGGTAGAGAAGCCCGAAGCGGTGTTCTTCGTCATGTCGATGTTATCCTTCGAATAGAGCAGGTTCTTTGGCAAGTCGCGTGGCATGACGCGCACCTTGAAGTATTTCTTCTGATTGCCAACGGTGGCGGTCAAGGTGACTTCGCGTCCATCAGCTCTGGTCACTTTCGACTGATTCACCACACCTGTTGCACTGAGCACTGGTTCGTGACTGGATTCCCAAGTGATGGTAGCTTCGCCCATCTTCGTTGGAAGAACTAAGTCGGACCAAGTGACCGTTGGCAATGCTATTCGATTCAACACCCATGAGTCTTTGTTCAAGTATAAAATGTCTTGAGCAGTGCGAACAGATCCCTGCGTGAGGCACTCTGCATAGACTTCACAAGCATTCAAACTTCCGATGAAACCGCCAATTATTGCATCTTGCAGACTGAGTCCAGACACTTCCATCTTCTGGTCAATCCAACCATTGCGGTAGATGGTGAGGGTGGTGCCATCGTAAGTGAAAGCAGTGAAGTAGTCAGCAAGTTTGGTTCTGTAGGTATTTCCATCCGTACGCCTACCATAATATTTGTGGTCGTCCGAAGTACCCAGCCTATTTTGACTGGAGAAGGTTGTATTACCCACCTTAGCATAAGGCTTCTCACTCTCTTTATCGAGTCCGTAAGTAAGGTTTCCCATCTTGAGCAGCGTACCAGCATAGTTGTTGGCATCAATCGACCAATTTGCGATGACGGTCCATGTCGTTGCTCCAGCCTTGCTCCCTACGGAGAGTGTTTTCGATGCTGAGGTGGTGGTGAAGTTGGTGCTTTCTGTGGTAGAAGCAATGGCATTTGTCTGTGCTGTAGCATCAACAGGGAAGGCGTAAGAGGTACGAATGGACGTAGGGTAACCCTTTGGATATTCTATATCAACTATCCAATAGTAGTAGTCGCCATTCATCCAGCAAAGACGAAGCGGACTGTCCTTAGAGCCTGGCAGGACGAACGGACGAACATTATTCTTCTCGGAGTTCTGCGTGATAGGCACCTTTGCGGTGATGTTACCACTGCTGTTCACCGTGTATTTCCAGATTTCATAGACTGTACCGTGGGTTCCAACCGTAGGGATGGAGAGATAGATGTCCTCCACATGGTCAGGGTCAATAGCCATACCACCACTGTAGCACTTTTCTGTA
>OCVV011325515.1_pt1 | contig 12881 bp, 10 predicted proteins | sample 1539721 | NCBI WGS metagenome assembly OCVV01 (sample SAMN02144230, study PRJEB22623) | gut metagenome | biome: sheep rumen | host: Ovis aries | place: New Zealand
TCGCGGGAATTACCTCTATTCTGTTGATGATCCAGATAATGCAGAGTATGTGGTAAAGATCCAGTGGATAAAAACGGTGAGAGCTTCAGAAGCCGTAAAGGAATTGGGCTTCTTCGGTAATCAAAACTCTGTTTGCCGCCCATTAGCCGATCGATGGAACTTTACCGTCGACCGTCTGAAAAAATGCTGGGGAATTGATTGCTGAAGGTAAATAGCTCAGAGCTGGATTGCAGCGTTTTGAGCAATTGATCGTTATGCCGCGGGTTCTCGCCTTGTTAATGTGTCAAATCACTGTGCAATATTGATTATCTTCAAGCCCTGGGATTGGGCATAGCTTATTGCAGTTACAGAGAAGCAGCACAGCGCAAGTAGCAACGTAAAATGCGTTTCACAGAAACGCGCAGCCATTGGAGTCTTCCAATGTTCAAGGGGGATTGGGGGATGCTCCACCAACAAGAAAAATGGGCAGTCCGGGGAAAGCTCCGGATTGCCCATTTTTGCATTTTGTATATACAAATGCCCTGCTTGCTAATGCAGTTCTTTCGTTTATCGCATCTTCATCATTCTACTGAATCTCGCAGTCACGATGACGGATGTTGCGATTGCAATCACCGCGAAGGCGACGAGAGCGCTGATCCACCATTGGGAGGCAGCCTTCTTTTCTTCTTCAGATTCTCCTTCGTCCTCTATCGGGGCGAGGATCTCGGAGGAAAACTTCGTCTCGATGTTCTGCTTTACGCCGTCGTCATCGGTATAGGTGATCTTGCATACGCCGTCAGTCTTTCCGTAATCCCCAGCACCGCCTGTCATACTGAGCGTACCGACATAAATTTCGATACTTCCGCTGCCGGTTTGGCCGGGAGGGAGGTCCCCGAAGAACGCGGATGACTTGGGGATCATCCCGCCGCCGTTTATCGTCACGGTAACATTGTGCAGGGTGCTCTTGCCGGTGTTATAGGCTACGACTGAGACGGGCACGGTCTCTCCGGCAGTCACCTGCTTGGGAAAGAGGATCGGATCGGTCGCGGCCTCGGCCGGTTGGGTGACACGGATCGAAAAGTTCCGGCTTTCTGAAAATGATCCTCCGTAGATGTCGATGTAATCCAGCTTGATAAAAAACGATTGGTTTCCAGCAAGCACATCTTTTGTAGTCTTCATTTCAAAAGAGGCGGCTTTGCTCTCGCCCCGATTGATTTCGCCGAGGTTAATCATATTGTTCGTCTCCACCGGCAAGATCTCGCTGCTGGCACTGCCAAAGGAGAGCAGGACGTTTCTTGCCTGCAGATTTCCGATGTTCTCGATTTTCACAGAAACAGTAAATGTTTCCTCGCCGCCAACGGTCCCTGGTTCGATTTCGCAGGATTTGATAAACAGCTGCGGCGCCGTCACGGTTTGCCTTCCGCTGCCTCCGCCCGTGCTGGCGCTGGGCGGATTGCTCCCGTCCGTGATTGTCACATACAGCGTGAAGTCCTGCTGTGCCTGACTGCCGCGGTTGTCCAGATATTTCGCAGTTAATATGACCGGGTATGTGCCGTTGATACGGCTGCCGGACAGCGGAAGCGCAAAGGCAAATACATAGACACCGTCCTCGAGCTTCACAGTCTTGGAGTAGTTTCCGAAAACAAAGGGGCTGCTTGAGGGCAAACCGAGATTCAGCGTGACAGTCACCTTTTCATCATAGGTCTCTCCCAACAGCGGGAGCGTGAGGTAGGCAAAGCCGTTTTCCACCAGCGGAACATAGCCGTCTTCATAGGTGAGATCCATGTTCTCATAGAGGTGCTTATCGTCAATGATCAGTTGATCCACAACGAGCGGCTCCGGCGTTTCCTCCGGAGCGGGCGTTTCTTCCGGCACAGGAGCATCGGTCGGCTGCGGACTTTCGATCGGGGCTTCCTCTGTCTCCGGCTCGGATTCCGGCTCGGAGGCAAAGGCAAAGCTTGGATATGCCGCAAGCAGCAACAGCGCCAGCAAGAGCGCAAGGATTCTTTTCATATTGCTTCCTCCCGTATCATCTTCATCACGCCCGCGTCCATTTCGCATACGGTGTCGCAGAGCTCGTCAATATCCATTTGATTGTGGCTCGCCAGCAGAATTGTCTTGCCCTCCGTTTTGAGACCCTTGATGAGCTTTCGCATATCTAAAACGCCCTGCTTGTCCAGCCCGTTGAAGGGCTCGTCCAGAATGAGCAATGAAGGATTTTCCATGATCGCCTGCGCGATGCCGAGCCGCTGACGCATCCCCAAGCTGTACTTGCCCACAGGCTTTTTCATGTTCGGGTCAAGCCCGACGCGCCGGATCGAGTCCGCGATCTCCCGCAGGCCGATCTTGCCCCGCAGAGAGGCCAGCAGCTCCAGATTCTTGACCCCGGTCAGTCCCGGCAGAAAGCCCGGCGTCTCGATGATGATGCCGAGATCGGGCGGGAAGTCCATATCCCGGCCTACCACTTTGCCGTTTACCGTGACCTCTCCCTCGGTGGGGAACAGGAAGCCGCAGATACATTTCATCAGCACCGTTTTTCCGCTGCCGTTGTTACCCACAATGCCGTGGATCATTCCGGAAGCAAAGTCCCGGCTGACGCTGTGCAAGACCCGCTCCTGTCCGAAATCCTTGGAGACATTCTGAACGCGGATCACAGGTTCGTTTTTCATGTGCCGCCCTCCGTTCCGGTAAAGCTGAAGTTATACCGCCGCACCGCCCGCAGCGAGAGGAAGAAAAGCAGGGCGATCAGCGCGAGGAAAATCGCCACCGTCTGCCAGAGCTTTGGCAGCAGATCATAGCCGAAGTTGTGCATGTGATAGGTGGCCTGGTTCAGCGGCGAGAGCCAGCCCACCGCCACATTGGCCTTGTACATCCATTCGTCAGGGATCTGAAAGATCGTTTGAATTGTCTTGGGGTTTAAGAGAAAGCCGTAGAGCGAGAAGCCCAGCACGCCGATCACGCCGCCAAGCTGCCCGAAGCGAAGATTGCAGAGCAGCATGAGGAACATCAGCAGCAGCGTGTACAAGAGCATCAGCGCGAAGATCCAGGCCGTGCAGGCATAGGGCAGGCTCAGCTCCAGCGTTTTCACCAGTGCTGGCAGCGCAACGGCCTGCCCCGCGCCGGAATAGCCGAGAATGGCCGCGGTCTCTGACCATTGGTTGCCGAGAAAGCTGCGGGATTGGCAGATAAACGAGGTGGACAGCAGCACGAACAGCAGATAAACCGTGGTCGCCGCGACGATGTAGAGCGCCTGCCCCAGCACCCAGGTTTTGCGGTCGATGCGCAGCAGCAGAAAGGGGGTTCCCGCGCTGATAAAGGGCATATCCGCAAACAGCAGGATCAACAGCAGGGAGGACAGCAAAATCGAGTTTGCGTCTCCGAAGGTCCAGATAAAGGGTTCGAGGATCTGCATGATGCTGCCGTAAGTCCGGGAAAAGCGCACGGCCTTGTCCGAGAGCAGGAAGCACAGGATAAAGGCCAGGCAGAAGCAAAGGACGATGCGGGGATTGCGCCGCCATTGCCGGAAATCGTAGGCGGCAACCGCAATGATTTGACGCAGTTTCATAGCTGCCGAAGCCTCCTTCCGGCGGCGACGAAAAAGCCGAGTGAGGCCAGAACGGTAAGCTCGCACACCAGCAGCAACACGCCAGTTGCGCCAAACTGCCAGTGGGCGGAGGGCGCGATCCACTCCTTGGGGTAGAGAATGAACAGGTCAGGCAGATAGCGCTCATGCAGGATGATCAGCACATAGTAGAGGACGAAGGGCGAAGCGTAGGCCATGTACTTGCTGCCTGTCACGGTACCAAGCAACAGCCCGACGGCTGACCACAGCGCCCCGGAGCAGGCCATCAGCTCCAGTGTCTGGCGCAGCTCGCGAATGAGCTTCCCGATCAGAGCGGGATCGGTGGGCGCGCGCTCCATCGGAAGAAACAGCAGCACCGCGACCCCGTATGCGAGAAACACGCCGAGGCAGAGCGCCAGCGCCCCGGAGAGCAGGCAACCCGTGATCCGGCCAAGCAAGTACCCTGTCGGGGTGGTGCGCGGCAGGTATTCTTTGAGGAAACCGCTTTTCAGGTCGTCCAGAAAAGCCGCCGTAAAGGGCAGTGCGGCCAGAAGCGGCAGTGCCAGTGTCATGCCGTCGGAACCGAGAGCTGATGCGATAAAGTCATGGTGGTAGCCGAAGGCCAGGAGCGTTTCGCTGCGGAAGGCAGTGACGATAGCCTTGATGGAGGAGAGAAAAATCACCGCCGCCGTGCCGCCAAGCGAGAGCAGGAAGCCGCGCCCGCCCAGCGCCTGCCGGATGCTTGAGTAAATGACACGCAGCATGAAATCTCCCTCCTTCCTTCACTCTGCCGATATTGTAGGCTGTACAAGCGGAATTGTCGTTACCGAAACATTACCGAAATATTACCGTTGCACAGGCAAGAAAAAAGCGCGGCTGCCCGCGCTTTTTTCTTGTATGAACTTAGTAGCCCAACTCCCGGTCGATCATGCTGCCGTCGATCGCGTTGATGGTGAGGACGATTTCCTCGCCGAAGTCACTGGTTTCGCCCTGCCATTCCCAGACGGAGTGTCCCCAGAAATCCCAGACTGGCACCAATAGTCCCTCGTCGAAGGAACCCTTGGCTTTGATGCGCATGAGGCCGAGCTTGACCTTGGTGATATCGTAGTTTCGCACGGTGTCAAATCCGTTGCTCTCGTTGACAAGCTGTACATCGCTGTTTTTCACCATAACCATCTTAGCAAATATACCCGCGATCTGGTCAAAGGGCATCAGCTGTGTGTCCTCCACCTGCAGTACCGGCTCCGTGTGCGGCGAAATCCACTGAAAGCAAACGAGGCCATCCTCTGTAATGTCCAGCGTGATGAATTCATACTTCCAGAGGCTGGTAAAGCTCTCGCCTTCCGCGATCCCTCCGCCTTGGATCGGCGTATAGCTGATCGGAAAGTCGCCGAGACAGCGCACATACTGCAACTCGTATCCAGTGGCAAGGATTGCGTTTTTCCATTCCTCCTCAGTTGGATGCTCATGAGCAATGGTTGCTGTCATATCGGTAAAGAAAATCGGATAGACAGCGTCGCAGATGACATGTTCAAAGCCCAACTCCTTGATCAGCTCGTCGCCCTGCCGGATGGCGTCCTCCATGGGGAAATTTACTTCCAACGGTTCGGACAGGGCATCCTCCGGAATGACGGAAAAAGGCGCGGCATAGGAGGTGTTATAGTCTCCGTAGCCGTCCACATAGACGATGGCGTGATCCAGAAAATCCCTCAGATTCTGGATAAAAAGGGTCATTCGCTTCCCGTCTACCTCTGCATAGCCGTGAAGTTCTTCCATCCGGTCACCCTTTGGGACAAATTGAGGAGTGGCCGGGATGTGTTCGTCGCCGTCCGGCGCGGTGCGGGCGTATTCCGCACAGCGCTCGATGGCTCCCGGCAGTGCTTCATAACCGCCGTCCAGATCCACGGGGATCTCGCCCCGCTGCATGGCCTGCAGCTGCTCCAGACGCTCCAGCGCCTGCTGCTTTGTCATGCCCAGCTCTTCGTAAAGCGTGTTGCCCTTGAGCAGCACGCGCATCAGATTGTCCGCGTCCTCCTGGGTGAAATCCCGGCGTCCGATGCTGCCGGTGGGGATCTTGTCCGCGTTGGGGAGAATGATCTCGGCATCTGCGGTGACATGCACAAAACCGTTCACACCCGTCCAATCACCGGTGAAGCGCTCGGGCACCTCCAGCGCGGCTAGAAGCGCGGAATTGTCCCGGCCCTGCTGGGCTGTTTGGAGCATCTGCTCCTGATCTTTTTGGACAACCACCGGGGTGTCCGGCGTGGCCTGGCAACCTACAAGCAAGCCGAGAGCAAGACAGGCAAGGAGGAGCAAAGAGAGAATCCGTTTCATGCCGAACCTCCTTAGTACCCGAGTTCCCGGCTGATCATGCTGCCATCAATGGCATTGATGGTGAGGACGATCGTTTCTTCTAAGGGCACATCCATTCCGTCTCTCTGATAAATCTCCGTCCCGTAAAAATCCCAAACAGGAATCAGCAAGCCCGTGTCCCTGCTGTTTTTTGCTTTGATCCGCATGAGACTCAGCCTGACCTTGTCGATCTGAATGCGTGGGCGGGCGTCGCCGCCGTTGTCGTTGATCGTCTGAATGTAGCTGTACTTGACCATGATCATTCGCTCAAAGACGGACGCAATCTCATCAAAGCTCATGAGCTGAGTATCCTCGAGCTCGAGCACAGGACTATCGGTCGGCGCTTTCCACTTGAAGTAAACGACGCCATCTTTCGTCACGCAAACTTCGATTGTCTCATAGGGCCAGACAGATGCATAGTTTCCTTCTTCCACGTTGATCCCTTCGACACTGGTATAGCCAAGCGGGAAGCCGTTCAGGCTCCTGACATACTGCAGCTGAAAGCCTGTGTCGAGGATAAAGCGATCCAAATCATCCCAGCGGGAAGCATAGTAGGATTCCGCATCCTCCACACCGACCGCGCCGCGTAGCAGCATCGCATCGGCAAAGTAAACGGGCGTGATTTGATCGCAGACGACGTTTTCAAAGCCAAGCTCGGCAATCAGGGTGTCTCCCATCTGAATTGCCTCTGAAACAGAGAAATCCGGCTGGAACGGTTCTTTTGCAATGTCGTCCGGGACAGAGGTGCTTGGTTGGCAATTACTGTTGTTAGGGTCGCCATAGCCCTGTACATAGTAGACGGCAGAATCCCAAAAATCAGGATAATTCTGCACCCAGAGATGAGCCTTTCTTCCATCCACCTCTGCCCACCCGCTCATTTTTTCGAGAGGGCCATCGGAAACAAATGAAGTGGAGGCCATCCGAAGCTCTCCCTCATCCGGCGCGGTACGGGCGAGCTCAGCATAATACGCAATAACATCCGGCAGTTTTTCATAAGTGGTATCGCCCGAAAAAGGAATGTCGCCGCGCTGCATGGCCTGGTATCTTTCCAACTCTGCAAGCGCTTGCTGTTTTGTAATGTTGATCTCCTCATAGAAGGGCTGTCCCTTAAAGAAGACACGGAGAAAAGTGTCCAGATCTTCCTGCGTAAAGTCCCGGCGGGCAATGCTGCCGGTGGGGATCTTGTCTGCGTTGGGCAGCACGATCTCTGCATCAGCGGTGACATGCACAAAATCGTTCACGCCCGTCCAATCACCGGTAAAGCGCTCAGGCACCTCCAGCGCGGCCAGCAGCGCGGAGTTGTCCTTGCCTTGCTGGGCTGTTTGGAGCATCTGCTCCTGATCCTTTTGGATCACTACCGGGGTGTCTGGCGTCTTCTGGCAGCCAGTGAGCAAGCCGAAAGCAAAGCAGGCAAGAAGGAGCAAAGAGAGAATCCGTTTCATGCCATGCCCTCCTTAATAGCCCAGGTTCCGGTCAATGACCGTGCCGTCAATGGCGTTGATCGTGAGAAGGATCTGCTCGTCAACAAACTCGCCCGAATCGGCGGCAAAGTCCTTGGTGCCCCAGAAATCCCAGACCGGGACCAGCAGACCCTCGCCCCGGGTATCCTTGGCCTTGATACGCATCAGGCCTAGATGCACCCGATCCACATAGTAGGTGGTGCCGTTTCCGGCCTCCTGATAGCTGTTCTTGACCATGATCATCCGCTGGAAAATGTCTGTGATCTCCGGAAAGCTCATGAGCTGGGTATCCTCCAGCTCTACCGTGGGTTCATTATAGGGGGATTCCCAGGAGAAATAGACCACGCCGTCGGCGGTAACGCAGACTTCGATTTGCTCGTATGACCAAACGGCATCATGGTCAGCCTCATGCTCCACCGCGTTGCCCTGTTCCCGCGTATAGCTGATGGGGAAGCCGTTCACGCAGCGGACATACTGCAGCTGATAGCCGCAACCCTCAATGAGCTCGTCCGGGTCCATGTCTGCCCAGCCGCCGCGATCCTCACCGCCGTAGAGGTAATGATGGTTATAGAAAAACACCGGTTGGAGCCGGTCACAAATCACATTGTCCAGCCCCAGCTCCGCCATCAGCGCGTCCCCCATCCGCAGCGCGTCATCCGCAGAAAAAGCGGGGAAGATCCGCTCATGGGGCAGCGCGTCGCCTACATGGTCAGCGGGGATAACATAGCTCTCGTTCCAGTCTCCATAGGGCGGAATAAAGAAAGCCGTTTTGTTCATACCTGCGTCACCCCAGTGGATGACATTCAGATGAACTTCTTTTCCGTCCACCGTGCCCCAGCCGTTCATTTCAGAAAAATAGCCATTGTCTACAAAGCTGGTGGGCGCCAGGCGCAGCTCGTTCTCGTCCGGCGCGGTCCGCACAGCCTCCGCGTACTGCTCGATCAGGTCCGGAAGATCCTCATAACTTGCGCCTTCCAGAGGAATCTCGCCCCGCTGCATGGCTTGGAAACGCTCCAGCATTTCCTGCGCTTTTTGCTTGGTGATGGGAACCTCCTCGTAATAGGGCTGTCCCTTGAGGAAGACCCGCAGGAAGTTGTCCAGATCATCCTGAGTAAACTCCCGCGCGGTGACGCGTCCGGTGGGTATTTTGTCGGCGTTCGGAAGAAGGATCTCTGCATCGGCCTTTACCTTCAGCTTGCCGTTTAAGCCTGTCCATTCGCCGGTGAAGCGGTCGGGAACCTCCAGGGAAGCGAACAGGGCGGAGTTTTCCCGGCCGTTTGCGGCGGTTTCCAGCATCTGCTCCTGATCCTTGATGATCACGGCCGGGGTGTCCGGCGTGTCCTCACAGCCGGTGAGGAGCCCGAGAGCCAGCACCCCCGCCAGAACAAGAGAAATTGTCTTTTTCATGGTTTCTACCTCTTCGTAGGGGACGGCGTCCTCGACGTCCCGTTGTTGGCCGACCGCCTTTCTCCAAGCGGGCTGTCGGGGACGCCAGCCCCTACAGCTTTCGGCCACGCTCCCAATATAGGCGCAAGCAAAAGAAAAGTCGTTACCGAAAGATTACCGAAATATTATTGTTGCACCCTCTCCGTCATTGCGAACCAGTGACCGATGTCACTGGTGTGGCAATCCGTTTGCTCCTTGGGTCTACGGAAGAGAAGACGGATCCCTTCGCCCACGGCCAGTTTGCGAACTGTCCTCGGAATGACAGGCGGTTGGCAACAGCACCCTTACCGTTGTGCCCTCTCCAACTGTGCTTTCGATCTCCAATCGCCCGCCGTGGGCCTGTACGATCTCCTTGACCAATGCAAGGCCAAGCCCCACGCCGCCCAGCTTCTTGCTGCGGGAGCGATCCACCATGTAAAAGGGCTCGGTGATGCGGTCAATTTCCTCCTGGGGAATGCCGCAGCCCTGATCCCGCACGGCGAAGCCGGTCTCGTCCGCGGAGAGGGTCACGGTTTGCCCTTCGCGGGATGCTTTGCTTGCGTTGTCCACCAGATTCACCAGCACGTCCTGCATCAGATCGGCGTCCAGATTTAGGGATTCCACGCGGCAATCCGTTTCCAGAGAAATGCCTCGAGCAGCCAGCGTGTCTGCGGTGCTCTCCCGCACGCGATCCAGCAACTCCGGGACAGAAACCGGCTGCAGCTCCGGCTTTTGATCCAGCGTAATGAGCTTGAGGAGCTTTTGCACCAGCCGTTCCAGCCAGCGGGTCTGGTGCTCGATCCGCGCGAGGGCGGCGCTGCGCTCCTCCTCGTCCAGATAGGTGTTTTGCAGGGAGTCCGCGTTCAGCAGCAGCGCGGTCAGCGGCGTTTTGAACTCATGGGTCACGCCGCCGATGAAGAGACGCTGCCTCTCCGCCGTCTCGGTGAGTTCTTCGATGTGCTGCTCCACGGAGGCCGCCATAGCATTAAAATCCTGCGCCAGTGCGCCAACCTCGTCGGAGGAGGTCACGGCTGCACGCTCAGCGTAGTTGCCCTCCGCAATATGGGCCGCCGCGCTTTGCAGCTCCTGCAGCGGACGCAGGGAGCGCCGCACCAGCAGGGCGATCAGCAAAAGGCCCAGCCCAATACACACTGCGCCGATGGCGACAAACTGCAAAGTGAGCGTGCGGATTTGATCATAGACCGGCGTAATGTCTTGAACGATATAGACTATGCAGCCGATTCCCTCAAGGTTGTGGGTAAAGGCATAGGGCAATCTTGCGTCGCCGCCCACGATCAGGAGCTGACGCCCGTTTACCGCGCCGGTGTAACGCTGGGGCGTGTCACTGCCCTCCGGCGTCAGATACTCGCTGGGATCGAGGGAGAGGGAAGAATAGAGGGTTTCGCCGGAGAGCATCAGCACGGCCTCACTGTCGGCGTACTGGGTAAAGCAGTATTTCATCAGCGAGCGGGTCGCCGCCTCGCTGTCCTGCTCCTCGTGATAATACAGCAGCATGTTGTTGAAGGAGCGCACCAGCGCCTGCTGCTTCTGCTCCGCATTTTGGTAGGTGAGATGCAAAATCTCGTCTCGGGCTTGCGTGATGAGAAGGACGGTGCACGCGCCTACGGCCAGCACCAGCACCAGGCTGCACAGCAAGGATACTTTTTTCCATAGCTTCATTTCCGCCGTTCCTCCAGCCGGTAGCCGGTTTTGGAGATCGTGCGAATCTCGTCACTGAGCCCCAGCTTTTTCCGCAGGTTCGCCACACGCACATCCACCGTGCGAATGTCTCCGAAATAATCCTCGCCCCAGATCTCGTTCAGGATGCGCTCCCGGGAAACGGTGCGGTTTTTGTTCTTCATCAGCACCGCGAATACGTCAAATTCCAGCGGCGGCAGGTCAATGAGCTCTCCGGCACGGGTCAGCGTGCGGTTTTCCGCGTCCAGGGTAAAGTCCTGGAAGCGGTAGACCTGATTGAGTCTCCCGGTGCGGGAGAGCACCTTCTCAATCCGCACCAGCAATGTCACGATCTCGAAGGGCTTAACGATGTAATCCTCCGCGCCTTCCTTGAGCCCACGCACCTCGGATTCGCTGTCGGTCTTGGCTGTCATGTAGATGACGGGGATATTATATTTCTCCATTAGCGCAAAGAGCTGGAAGCCGTCCATCCCCGGCAGCATGATGTCCAGCAGTGCCAGGTCAAAGGAATGATCCTGTTCCAAAGACGCGGCGGCTATTGCCCCGTCGTCAAAAGCGACGACTTCATAACCCACGGTGCGCAGGTTCAAAGCCACCGCGTCCGCGATGGCGTGGTCGTCCTCTACCAGTAAGATTCGATTCGCAGCCATAAACAATCCCTCCGATCCATGCTGCATTGTACCATAGATCGGAGGGAAAAAGTTTACCGAAATATTACTGTTAATACTAATATCTGATAAGAGAGTTCACAAGATTTCCGAGGGGAATTTGTGTCAGGCAAGGCGCTTCCCGCAGAGCATAATGGAGATATATGGTCAAGGGAAGCAACGAAGCATGGCGCAAATTCTCCCGGAAAGATGTGAACTTTTCTATCAGACATTAGTATAATATCGACCATTCCCGATTGATTCCGTCAAGAGTAATTCTGCGAGATATTCAAAGCTTCATTGAAGATATACTCACGCAATCTTGCTAACAACTGCTATAATTCTTGACAGGGAACCCGGTATTTCTTTATCCGAAAAAGATTTTTCGTTTTTTCGTGACCGAATGCGGTTTTATTCGTAATATTCTGTAGAGAGCTCTTGAAACAAGGAGGATCAGCATGGAAGATGCAGCGATTGTTGATCTGTACTGGCAGCGTTCCGATCAGGCCATATCGGAAACGGATCGTAAGTACGGCAAGTATTGTCACACCATAGCGTACAATATTTGCGCAAATAACGAAGATGCGGAGGAATGCGTGAATGATACATGGTTTAGTGCGTGGAATATGATGCCGGACAAGCGGCCTGCTATTCTCTCTACCTTCCTAGGATATATTACGCGCAATTTCGCCCTTGACCGCTTCAAGGCAAAAAACGCGCAAAAGCGCGGCGGCGGGGAAACCCCTCTTGCTCTGGAGGAACTGGAAAACTGTATTCCCTCACTCGCAAATGTGGAGCAGTGCTACGAGGAAAAAGAGCTGGAAGCAGCAATTGACAGATTTGTGAGCACACTGTCCCAAGCAGACCGCAGAATGTTTATCGCCCGCTATTGGTTCCTTGCTTCCATTTCCGAAATATCCGAAAAGATGGGATACAGTCAAAGCAAAACAAAAATGACGCTTTTCCGAACGAGGAACAAGCTTCGTATGTACTTAGAGGAGGAAGGCTTATGTTAGATTCTTTTGCTTTGCTAAGTGCCATGCGTGGGATTCGTGACGAATATGTTCTCGATACGATGGATGTTTTGGAGTATTCAGGAGAGCAGCATACACCGCGCCGGATCAACCGCAAGCTTTTCTCTTCGCTCCTGGTAGCAGCGATCTTGATCTCACTCTTTACCATGACCGCTTATGCGATCTCTTGGAGTCTTCGCGGCACCGCAACCCACAGCATGCCGGAAACAGGAGAATACACAAGCCTTTCTCAACTGCCGAAAGTAGAACGTACCGTTCGTTATCCTATTACTGTCCCGGACTCTTTCTCTAACGGCTATCGTTTTTCTCAGCTCCGCGTTGACGGCATGGCAGATTATGATGATAACGGTGATATGCTGCGGGAATACTACGTGGTCAATGTCACCTATACCAAGCCCAGCACCGGTATCGTGTGGCTCAATATTGCTCCGCTTCACGAAGCCTCTGCAGATCAGGCAGTTCAGGGGGCGGACATTCGCCAGATTGAGGGAATCCCTGTGAGTTTCCGCCTGGACACCTACAAGTTCGTACCGGACGATTATGAAAAAACAGAGGAAGACAGCGCTTCCGAAACTGGAGGACGCTTCTTTGTGACCTATGGCGCAGATGAAATCTCGGTAACGGAGATTGCATTCGTCAGCTTTGATATGAACAATGCCCGCTATACGCTGATGGTTTATGACGCCACCCAGGATGATCTCGAAATGTTAGGGCAACTGGCCAG
>OCVV011338349.1_pt1 | contig 12880 bp, 15 predicted proteins | sample 1539721 | NCBI WGS metagenome assembly OCVV01 (sample SAMN02144230, study PRJEB22623) | gut metagenome | biome: sheep rumen | host: Ovis aries | place: New Zealand
TTTGATTTTGTCTCTTTTTGTAACGGTGGGATTTTCTGGTTGCTATGCGCCTTCTCCCCTCTACGGAACATGGGCGGACAACTCTGGCGACACAATAACATTCATGGTTGACATGACTTACACTTCAAAAGTAACTGTTGACGGTGTTACAAAAAGTCAGTCTGGTTCTTACAACGTGCTCATGAACATTCTCGTGTTTACAGATGATTCTGGCTCTGTCATGGAAACAGAATGGGACATTCGGGGAAACATTCTCTACCTTACTTGGTCGGTAGGCAGTTCTAACAAAATGCTTACGCTGTACAAAATCAAGAACTGAGGTTGAGTCATGAAGCGTAAGATTCTACATGTGGTCGTTTTATTTCTTCTACTTCTTCCCTGTACACTTCTGTCTGCAGAAGAAAGTCAGGAAATTCCCCTTAACAAAAAGACTGGCTTCCCTGAAATTACCGAAAAGCCCTTCTTAACATTTGACTACGGAGCTTCAATCTCTTGGGTTAACAGGTTGCAGTTTCAGGAAGAAAGAAGCAACTTTGTTTTGGAAGATATGCTTGTAGGCCTTTACTTTACCCTGCACACCGAAAACATGAAGCCCATAGACAGCCTCCTTAGGGTGGCGGTTTACTATCCCCTCCAGTCAACATTCAACAAGGTTCCTCAAGTTCCAAAGCAGACAATTCTCTACGGATTTGACGCCTTTTACGGATTCAACTTTGAGGCCGACATGTGGAAGTATGTACGCATAGAATTTGCTCCAGGACTACACTTCCTTTATCAGCTTAGCGACAACTGGCATTACATGAGTTTAGGTGCAGGTGTTATGTTAGGAACAGAATTACCCCTTGCAAAGCATTGGACTATTCTTATAAATGCCTTTGGAAGTTTTGATTATGCAAACTTAGGCACTAACGCTCAGATGTTCCCCTTTGACTTAAGCTGGCAGTATCAAGTTTCACTGGGTGTTCGCTATTCTAAGAAAAAGCCTAACATCTACTCTTACATAACAAGCCGTAAAGAGGTTAGTGCTCAGTGAATGTTTAGTGCAAGACACGCCATGCGAGCGGCATTTTGTTCTGCAGATTTTTTGCTTTTGCCCTGAGCTGGTCCGTAAGTGACAGAACCTAATGTTACCGACACAGAAAAGGTAAAGTCATGTTCTGGACCATCTCGGCTTACCAGTGTGTAACGGGGAACGTCTTTGTATTTTTTCTGATAAAATTCTTGCAGTGTGGTTTTGTAATCTTTTGCGCCCTTGTCCTGCTGAACTTTGCGTATTTCACCTACAATCAATTCGAGCACTAACTTTTCGGCAATAGCATAGCCTGCATCAAGATAGAGTGCCCCAATGACTGCTTCTACGGCATCGGCAAGAATAGCTTTCTTTTCCCTACCTCCAGAAAGTTCTTCTCCCTTACCCAGTACCAAATACTTATCTAGGTGCATGACATTTTTTGCAATGGGTGCAAGACTTTGTTCACTTACAACTTGAGCCTTTATTTTAGCTAAATCACCTTCAGCATTTTCTTGCATGTCCTTATACAAAAAAGCAGCGGTTGCAAGACCCAAGACACTGTCGCCTAAAAATTCCAAACGTTCGTTGTTGTAGCGACCGTGAGACTGGTTTTCGTTTGAAAAAGAACGGTGATGAAATGCTTGGTCAAGTAAGTCCCAGTTTTTGAATTTTATGCCTAAGGGCTTACAAAATGCTTCTAGTTGTTTTCTTCGCTCAGATGATATAGACATGTGCATGATTATACCTGGTTTAAAAAAAATAAGCCACTTCCATACTTTACAGTTTGAAAGTGGCTCTGCATCAGCTTATACTGTAAAACTTACTGCTGTGACTTAATGAAGTCGTAAGCGTCTTTAACAGTTTCAAACTCATTTGCCTTTTCGTCGGGAATCTGAACACCAGTTTCCTCTTCGATTGCGTACACAAGTTCGTAGGTGTCAAGGCTGTCTGCGCCAAGATCGCCACGGAAAGATGCATCGAGAGTAACCTTTGCTGGGTCAATCTCAAGTTTGTCTGCGATGAGCTTCTGAATCTTCTCAAACAGTTCGTCCATTGTGTGTCTCCTTTAAGCCGTTAGTTGACATCAGGTCTAATAACCTGGCGTCCGCGGTAGAAACCGCATTTGGGGCATACACGATGCTGCATTACAAGATTGCCACAGTTGCTGCAGGGAACAAGATTGGGCGCATCAAGATGCATATTTACACCGCGTCTGCGTTTAGTCACGGCTTTTGCTGTTTTTGCTCTGGGTACTGCCATAATATAACCTCGCTATTGTAATTTTCCTTAATAACTGGGCTATATTACACAGTTTCGCCATGCTTGTCAAGGATTATACAACCATTTTAGCCCATCTGTCAATAAATTTTTGACATTTTTTTTGTTTTTGTCATTTTGGATTGAACTTTTTTCGCAGTGCTTCTTCAACCAGTGGCGGAACCATAGCGCTAATGTCGCCTCCAAATTTGGCAAGTTCTTTAATGCTGCTAGAGCGAATTAAAAGATAACGCTGGTCTGTAGGTAAAAAAAGCGTCTGCACTGAACTATTTAAGGCTGCATTTACAAGAGAAAGGTCAAATTCATACGAAAAATCGCCTGCATTTCGTATTCCCCTCAAAAGAACATTAGCCCCTACACTCTTACAGTAATCTACAATGAGCGAGTTCCATTCGTGAACTTCTACATTTGGAAAATTAGCCGTAAGCTGTTTCATAAAAGCCATTCTTTCTTGACTGCTAAATGTGTATTTTTTTTCTGGATTTACTGCTACTACTACATCAATGCGCGAAAAGAGTTTGCTTGCTCTTTCTATAACATTCAAGTGTCCGAAGGTAGGCGGATCAAAACTTCCTGGAAAAACAGCTATGGATTCATTCATGAGGCGCAGTATAGCATAAGAGTTGACGAAGTTCAATTACTGTATTAAAATGGATTGTATGAAACGATTTACATTGTATTCATGCACTGCCCTGCTTTTTGTAGCTCTCTTTGCCTTTACCGCTTGTGAATCAACAGAAGTAGAAGCAAGTCCTGCACAAACGCAGACAGTCACTGGTCCAACTCAACCGAAACAGTCGACAACTTCGACAACACCCAAGACAGCTCCCAAAACTCAGGCAGATTTGGAATACGAAAAATCTTTGGGTTCTCTGGCATCTTCTGCTATTACCAAAGAAATGTTTGCAGAAGATAAGGCAATTATTCTGCAAAAAGTAGAAGAGCTTGATCTTATTATGCGCCAGAAAAACTACAAAAAATGGGTTACTTACCTTGATGACGAAAGCATCAAATACTGGCAAAACAAAACTAATTTGCAGAACATTTCGTCTAAACTTCCCATTAGAGGACTTAAGCTTTCAAGTTTGGAAGATTATTTTAACTATGTGTTCATCGGTTCTCGCGTAGGTCGCACTGTAGATCAGATTCGTTATGTAACAGACTCGTATGTAAATGCAGTTCAAGAGCGTGACGGAAAAGACATTGTGTATTACACCTTCCGCAAAGTAAACGGTGACTGGAAAGTGCATCTTCGCACACTCGAAGAAATGTAAGCGGAATTTTGCAACAAATTCAAAGCTACGTTGTTGATAAAATAGTGATATGCCGATAATCAAAGGGCAGATTTTAGGAGGAATTTATGAAGTTTACAAAAATAGCAGCGTCAATTATGTGCTGTCTTATTGCAGCCACAGCGTTTGCTCAGAATCAGAGTGTTACCTCAGGTAGCAAATCTGATTCATCAGTTGAAAGTGAATACTTGAATACACTGCAAGACTCAATTATTACCAGTCTTGCTACATCAGATGATTATGATCAGAAATGGGTTGCCCTTCAGTATCTTGAAGATGCAGTTGCAAGCGGTCGCAGTTCTGTAGAAATGACTTCTGCTTTGGTTGGCCTTGCAGGTGAAGGAACTATAACTCAGAGTCGCCAGGGACGTCGTGTTGTAAACAATTTCCCCGACATTCGTGCTCGTGCTTGTGATCTTTTGGGTGAAACTGGTGATGAATCGGTAACAGGAACTTTAGTTGATATTGCAAAAGAAGACCGTGAGCCTATGGTTCAGTCTGCAGCTGTTCGTGCCCTTGCAAATGTTGCAGGTTCTCGCAGTCAGGAAGCGGTAGAAGCTATTGCTTGGATTCAGAAGCGCAATGCTGCTCTTAACCCCACAAGTTCTCTTGCTTTCGAAGTTCTTAATGCTTATGAAAAACTTGCAGGTCAGATTGAAGACACCGAATCTATGCTTCAGTCTATTTCTGCTATTGCATCAGACTATCACTATGTAACACCCGTTCGTACAAAGGCACTTGATCTGCTTAAAAAACTGAACGCTCGCTAAACACAGCAAAAAAAAGGCTGCCGTCATTGCGCTAGTGACTGCAGCCTTCTCTGTCTGAGAGATACGGGACTCGAACCCACAACCTTCGGCTCCGGAGGCCAACGCTCTATCCAGTTGAGCTAATCTCTCATGCAGGGGAAGAATATAGCGTAATGCGGAGATTGTCAAGAAAGGAGTTTTTTGTCTTATGGAACCCATTGTATTGGCTTCTTCATCGCCGCGTCGTCAGGAAATTTTACAATCACTTAACATTCCCTTTATTGTACACCCCGCTGACTGTGATGAAACGCTTGTTTCTAGTACAGATCCTCACGAAGTTCCCGAACTTATTGCTGCAAAAAAAGTTAAGTCTGTTATGCAAGTTCTTGCTAATCAGGAAATACCCTGGATGTTAGGTGCAGACACTATGATTATAACTTCGGACGGAAAACTATTGGGCAAACCAAAAGATCAAGATGAAGCTACCGAAATGATTAAAGAACTTTCTGGCACTACTCACGAAGTGGTAACTGGACTTGCTCTTTACAACGGACGGCTACACGATATGTCTACACGAACCAGTTGCAACCGTGTTACCATTGCCCCTATGTCTGATGAAGAAATAGACTGGTATGTTCAGACTGGAGAATGGCATGGAGCTGCTGGTGCGTATCGGATTCAGGGGCTTATGTCTTGCTTTATTAAAAAAATAGAAGGAACAGAAAGTTCTGTTATGGGCTTGCCCATTTTTGAACTTTATGATATGTTAAAAGAACAGGGATATTCTCTTATTGATTAAGTGAATGTTTCTGCCCTATTGCAATGCAGGCAGTTTGCTGAGCATGCAGTATGAATCTTCCGGGCATAAATTGCAAATGCAGTTTGTGTTACGAGAAAAAGGTCAGGTGGAAGACGGTGTAAGACACTGCTTCCGGTGAAGGAGTTATCATGGCAGTAGTAACCATGAAGAGTCTGCTTGAGTCCGGCGTACATTTCGGACATCAGGTAAAGCGTTGGGACCCGCGCATGAAGAAGTACATCTTCGCAGAGCGCAACGGTATTCACATCATCGATTTGCAGAAGACAATCACAGCTATTAAAGACAGCTATGATCAGATTCGCAAAGTTGCATCAGCAGGAAAATCAGTCCTGTTCGTTGGAACAAAAAAACAGGCACAGCAGGCAATCCAGAAGGAAGCTGAACGCTGTGGTCAGTTCTATGTAAACAACCGCTGGTTGGGCGGTACTCTTACCAACTTCTCTACAATCAAAAAATCATTGCTCCGCCTCAAGAAAATCGAAAAGATGGAAGTTGACGGAACCTTTGACAAACTCACCAAAAAAGAAGTTTCTCAGTTGCTCAAAGAAAAAGAAAAGCTGCAGAAAAACTATGGTGGAATCAAAGAGATGAAGGAACTCCCTGGAGCAATCTTTATCATCGATACACACAAAGAACAGATTGCTGTAGCAGAAGCTCGCCGCATGCATATCCCCATCATTGCTATTGTTGATACCAACTGTAATCCAGAAGGAATTGACTTCCCTATTCCTGGTAACGACGATGCAATTCGTGCCATTACTCTCTTTACTTCAATCATTGCAAACGCAGTTATCGAAGCAGACAACGAACAGGGTCTTAAAATCATCGAAACGCTCGGTGATGAAGATGAAGTTCGCACTGACGCTTCTACAAAGAAAGAAGACGAAGAGATTGTTGATTACTCTAACTACACGCCCACTGAGCCTAAAGCTGAAGACCTTGCAGAAGAAAAAACCGCTGGCGAAGACCTTGTAGACGAAGACAAGGCTTATGCAAAGCGCTAGGAGGAATCATGGCAGATATTACCGCTAGTCAGGTTAAAGAACTGCGTGAAAAAACAGGCGCAGGTATGATGGATTGTAAAAAGGCACTGGTTGATACAAACGGTGACTTTGAAGCTGCAGAAAAACTGCTTAAAGAAAAAGGTCTTGCTGCTGTTGCAAAACGCGCAGAACGCGCAACAAGCGAAGGACGTATCTTTATTCGTCAGCAGGGAAACAAAGTTGCAGTTGTTGAACTGGTTTGTGAAACAGACTTCGTTGCTAACAACGCAGAATTTGTTGGCTGTGGTGAAAAAATTCTTGATGAAGTTTTTGCTAAGGGATACACACAGGTTGAAAAAGCTCTGTCAGACATGCTCTTGGACTTTGCAACCCGTACTCGCGAAAACATGTCATTGAGCAAGGTAAAGGTATTTGAAGTTCCAGAGAATGCTGTTGCTGGAATTTATATCCACTCTGACTTTAAGACCGCTGGTGTAACTATTGTTAAGGGTTCTACAGATGAACGTGTAAAGACTTTTGCTCGGGATTGCTGTATGCACCTTGCAGCATTTACTCCAACCTTTATCAAACAGTCTGATGTTCCTGCAAGCTACATCGATGAACAGAAAGAAATCTTTAAGGTTCAGATGGCTAATGATGAAAAAGTTGCATCTAAGCCCGAAAACGTTAAAGAAGGAATTCTGCAGGGTAAAATCAAAAAGCATCTTGCAGAAATCTGTTTCGTTGACCAGATGTTTGTAAAAGACGACAAAAAGTCTGTTGCAGCAAAACTGGACGAAGTAGGAAAAGAAGTTGGCGCTAAGCTTGAGTTTGGCGACATTGAACTGTTCCTGCTTGGAAAATAAACTGTAAGATGGCGGATTGTCTTGCCTCTTAAGTAAGACATTCCGCTGTATTTTTTTAACATTACCTATGGAGGGTATCACTATGGCTGGCGATTACGAAAACCGCATGGAAAAATCAGTTAATTCACTTAAAGATGAATACAATTCAATCCGCACCGGTCGTGCAAGCGCATCAATCTTCGATAAAGTTCGCGTTGACTATTATGGCACACCTACTCCGCTTAATCAGGTGGGAACTATTTCCATTCCCGAAGCACGCACTGTAGTGGTTTCTCCGTTTGACAAGTCTCTTATTAGCGCAATTGAAAAGGCTATTCAAAAGGCTGAACTGGGATTGAATCCTTCTAACGATGGAAAAGTTATTCGTATTTCCATTCCGCCTCTAACTGCAGACCGCCGCAAAGAACTGGTAAAACAGGCAAAAGCTACTGCAGAAAAATACCGCACTGCAATTCGTAACATTCGCCGTGATGGTAACGATGATCTTAAAAAGCAACAGAAAGCTGGTGACATTACCGAAGATCAGCTTAAAGTTGAAACTGACAAACTGCAGAAACTGACAGACAAGTATGTTGAGGAAATCAACAAAGTATACGAGTCTAAAGAAAAAGAGATAATGGACTAAGTCAATGAATGGTTCTGATGTGCTTCCAACCCATGTAGCAATCATCATGGATGGAAACGGTCGCTGGGCAACGCAACGAAATTTAATCCGCTCGAAAGGTCATTACGAAGGATTGGAAAACGCAAAGCGTATAGCTGGTGCCGCTGCAGACATGGGTTTGAAGTATTTAACACTGTATGTGTTTTCTACCGAAAACTGGAAGCGCACAGAAGCAGAAGTTGGATATTTAATGGGACTGATTCGCAGTCACTTACGACAAGAGTTTGCTTTTTATAAAGAGCATTGTATTCGTCTTAAGTGTTTGGGAAACAGAGCGGGACTCCCTTCTGACATACAGAATGATATCATTCAGGCAGAAAAAGATACCGCAGCTTTTACGGGCTTAACGCTCGTGCTTGCAATCAATTACGGTGGACGCGACGAAATAGTGCGTTCTGTTCAAAAACTTGTTGCAAAAAAACTTGACCCGCAGCAGATTGATGAAAAAGTAATTGAACAGGAATTTGATATTCCTGATTTGCCAGACGTAGATTTGCTTATTAGAACAGGTGGCGAAAAACGTTTGAGCAATTTTTTACTGTGGCATGCCTCTTACGCAGAACTGTTTTTTACAGATACGCTTTGGCCTGACTACACAAAAGAAGAATTAGAAAGCACTGTCGCCTCTTTTTCACAAAGACACCGTCGTTTTGGTGCATACGATACTGCAACTGGGGGAAACACAGATGAATAAAGTCTTGTCACGACTGCTTGTTTTTTTTGTGGGTGTACCGCTGGTACTGGGCTTTGTTTGGCTTCCCTACTACAATCACCTTGTCTTACACCTTATAATTTGTGCAGCAAGTGTTATTGCAAGTTGTGAATTACATAACATTTTCTCTCATAATATAGAACTTCCTCCAAAACCTTTTATTGCTGTTCTTACTGCTCTTCTTCCTCTAGCAGCTTTATTCCAGGCAGTCTTTCCTGATGCAATAACCATTTTTTCTGATGGCATAGATTTTTTGACATGCGTACTTATTTTTGTATTTGTAGTCATTCTTTTGTATGAAGTTTTTTCTGCAAAATCATTTGAACATTCAAATCAACGCTTTGCAGGTGCAAGTTTTATTGTACTGTATGCAGGCTATTTAGTAACTTATATTTCTCGTCTTACTGTTATTACGGTAAAGGGTCAAAACGCTTCTACCGCCTTTATAATTCTGTTTTTACTAATGGTCTTTTTGTGCGATTCTCTTGCATGGCTCTTTGGGGTTCTTTTTGGAAAAAACAATCGCGGTTTTGTAAAAGCAAGTCCAAACAAAAGTATTGCGGGGTTTATAGGTGGCTTTATTGGTTCTATTGCTTCTGCTGTGCTTGCCTATTTTGTTTGGCCATCTCTCTTTGACAATTCTTTAGTTGCCCTTATTGTAACTGCTTTCTTTACAGCCTTTGCTGCCATACTGGGCGATTTAGTTGAATCTATTTTCAAACGTTCTGCAGGAGTAAAAGATTCTGGTATGATTATTCCTGGTCGCGGTGGTCTTTTAGATTCTATCGATTCCATTTTGCTTGCTGCTCCTCTCTTTTATCTTCTTGCAAGCATTTTCTTTGGACCCTTTAACGCATGAAACGCGTACTTGTGCTCGGTTGCACTGGTTCCATAGGTTCTCAAACGCTGGATATAATTCGCCACTGTCCACAGCAGTTTACGCTTGCTGGTCTTTCCTGTGGAACAAATAAAGCAGCTCTTCAAAAATTATGTGATGAATTCCATTGCCCAGGTACTTTGTATTCGGAAGAAGGAAAAGAAGGTCTTGCTCGTTTGTTAGATGTTGCAAAAGCAGACATTGCGGTAAACGGTGTTGCAGGAAGTGCAGGCCTTGAACCTTCTGTTATGGTTTTAGACAGAGGTATTTCTCTTGCGCTTGCAAACAAAGAGACCGTTGTTATGGCATGGGATTTAGTTAAAGCGCTTGCTCAAAAAAATAATGCTTCGATTATTCCCGTAGATTCTGAACACAGTGCCGTGTTTTGTCTTATCAATCAAGCGAAAGCTCACAATGTAAGCGAGTTAGTTATAACTGCAAGCGGTGGCCCTTTTAGAACATGGTCAAAAGAAGAACTTAAGACCGTAAGTCTTTCTCAAGCACTTAAACATCCCACTTGGCAAATGGGGCCTAAAATAACGATAGACAGTGCATCTCTTGCAAATAAAGGTCTTGAAGTAATTGAAGCTTGTAGACTCTTTGACATGCAAAGTTCACAAGTAACGGTTGTTGTTCATCCACAAAGTTTAGTTCATTCTTTAGTTCGAACAAAAGACGGAATGCTCTATGCTCAAATTTCAGAGCCTGACATGAGACATCCCATTCAAAATGCACTTACTTGGCCAGACATGCAATCTTCGTATTTGAAGCCTTTTACTCTTGCGGGAACAGAAATGTCTTTTTTTGCACCACGAACAGACATATTTAAAATGTTACCACTTGCCTACGAAGCTGCCCGTACAGGAGGAATGGCAACAATTGCATATAATGCAGCAAATGAAATTGCGGTTCAGGCATTTATGGAAAGTCGCATAGGATTTTTGAACATTGCTGATATTGTAGAAGTTGTTTTGAATCATGACTGGAAGCATGTTCCCCAAACAATTGATGCGGTAATGGAAGCAGATGCACACAGTCGTGCTTACGCCCAAGAAGCTGTCAAACACTTGCAGGAGAAAAACAAATGTTTGTAGTCTGGGGAATTTTAGGATTAAGTTTTTTAGTTTTTTTTCATGAACTGGGACATTTTGTTGCAGCAAGAATTTTTGGCGTACAGGTTGAAGCTTTTTCTGTTGGCATGGGTCCTGTTCTTTTACATCGCACTTACAAGGGAACTGATTACCGTCTGTCGCTTATACCCATTGGCGGATACTGTGCTATGAAAGGTGAACAGGATTATCAAAAAGCCCTGGATTCAAATAGTTCTGTTATTGAAGCAGAGTCAGATTCTTTTTACGGCATCAATCCTTTTAAGCGAGCGCTCATTGGTTTTGCAGGTCCGCTCTTTAACTTATTGTTTGCATTTATTGCTTTTACCATTATTGCTCTTACTGGCTATACCTACTACAGTGCGGGTACAACTGTTACTATGGCAGACGAAGCTTTTGAAAATGCATATTCTGCTGCACACGAAGCGGGTCTTTGTTCAGGAGATACAATTATTGCGCTTGATGGTAAGGAAATTTCTGCATTTAACGAAATAGGTTCTTATGTTTCACTGCATGGAGAAAAAGAAATTCTTGTTACTGTTTTACGTGACGGAAAAAAACTCGATTTCCCTGTGACACCTTTTTTTAGCAAGGATGATGCTGCCTATCTTTTAGGAGTTGTCGCTGACAGTGATTCTGTTTATGCACATACGGTTAAGCCTAAACATATTTTTGCTGCATTTGCAGAAGCTTTTGTTAGAACGGGAACCTTTCTTTCTGTTACGGTAAAAAGCATTGCGATTTTGTTCAAAGGAATAGACCTTACACAAACCCTTTCTGGTCCTGTACGCATAACGACTATGTTAGGAACAGCAGTTTCTGAAGGATTTTCTGAGGGAGTAAAAAGCGGTATTGTTTCAACGCTTGAATGGCTTTCGCTTATAAGTGTTTCCCTCTTTTTTACCAATCTGCTTCCTATTCCCGTTCTTGACGGCTCCCTTATTCTTTTTGCTTTACTTGAAGGTGTTACCCGTAGAAAAATGCCGCCTAAAGTGTTGTATTATATACAAATGGTTGGTATTGTGCTTATAGCAGCTTTATTTGCCTTTGTTCTCTTTTGCGACATAAAATCCTTTATTCATTAACCTTGAGTCACAATCGTTGTTATGATACTATAGAGACAGTTCCCAAAAAAGGAGACCTACCATGAAACATGCAAAGTTTTTTGCCACCTTAGTTTTACTTTTACTGAGCCCTGCCGTAATGCATTCTCAGGCTCGTCTTTCTACACAAGGACATGAAAGTTCTGTCACTGCTTTGTGTGCAGCAGGCAACAGTGGTTTTTTCTCTGCTGGTCAAGATGGCTTTGTTATTCGCTGGGATGAAAACGGAATGGGTCAGCATTTTCAGATGAGTGACCTTTCAATCAAAATGATTGCTTACAATAAAGCAACAAATGAAATTGCCATTTATGAAACAGATGGTGCCGCTATCAATCGTGTAAGTGTATGGTCGTGGACTACATTCACTCGTAAATACAGCAAGCGTTTTACAGACACCGTTACTGCAATTAGTTTTTCTGCAAAAGGAACCTATCTTATGGTTAGTACGGCTGCCGTAAATGGAACTTTTTTGTTTAATGCAAAAACAGGTTCTCGTGTTCGTACTATAACAGAAGTTCCTGCTATTTCTTCAATGATGCGCACCAGTGATTCTGAAAAGACAGCAATTATGTATTCCATTACAGGCTCTCTTACCTACTACGACATGTCAGCTAACAAACAGAAAGCAAAGTTTTCTGTAGAAGCCCGTATGGATCAACCCATATTGTTTGGAACTCCCAGTCAGCCAAACCGATTTTTTGCTGGTGTAAAAGATAATTCTCTTTTAGTCTTTGATGCAACAAAGGGAACTGTTATTGCAGCTTATACAGCCCGTAACCCTTATATCTGTACATCAATTACTGAACAAGAAGAAGGTTTGTATTTTATAACCTACGACGGAAAAGATTATTCACTCAGATTAGTCGACAATCAAACGCTTGAAGATCAGCTTTCTGCTCCTTACTCGAAAGTTTATAATCCTCCTGCTCCACTTGTGGTAAAAACATTCACCGGTTTGACTTCTCGCGAAACATTTACTGCTGTTGCAAAAGTTAACGGACAAATTGTTTTAGGAACTTCAAGCGGTAACATTTGCATTATGACTGACATTCCTGAATCTGAAAAGTATACACTTTCTGCAATGACTGAAATTGAATTCGAAAAAGTCTATGACATTGTGGGAAACGAAAACACTTTGTACTGTCTTACAAACAATGCAATCTATCGTACTTCATACGATGCAAACGAAAGTGTTAGTGTTGCTTTAAACGCAAACGGTCAGACGAATTTTGAACTGTACGGAGACAGCGTTATTGTATGGTCTAAGGGAACTCGTCGTGCAGTGCAGCGCATTCAGTTAGGTTCAGAGTCTTCTCCACTTACTTTGTTTACACCCACAACCGATTTACAAAATGTTCGTCTCTTTGGAGATCAGTTGGTTTACATTCAGGGTAACTCTTCTGTTGGTTTGTATG
>OCVV012885740.1_pt1 | contig 12880 bp, 12 predicted proteins | sample 1539721 | NCBI WGS metagenome assembly OCVV01 (sample SAMN02144230, study PRJEB22623) | gut metagenome | biome: sheep rumen | host: Ovis aries | place: New Zealand
TACAGCAAATGCCGCACTTTTCGAAGTGCGGTTTTTGTGTTTGGTATAGAAAAAGAGGCTGTCACACAACTTTAGTGCGACAGCCCCTTTCTTTACCAAGCGGGTGAGGGGAATCGGACTACTGTAACACTTAAGAAACCCTTATGGAAAGGAGGTTTTGAGAGGGCTGTAATCTCTGTTCACCATATGTTAACCCTGTTTTTTTTCGGCTGGTTAAAGAAAATTTCATTGTCTGTATAACCCAGGGAATCGGCGAATGCTTTCAAGTCCCTGAGCTCAGACGGATGCTTGATCCATTTGTAAAATGGTAGATAGCAGCTATACCCATAGTTTACCCCTCCTATTTTGGGGTAAATCGTTAATAGTTTTCATAGTTCTGCCACCAGTATATAGACTTTTCAAAGTCACATGAATCATCCTTTATATCTGCGTACTGCTCTTTCTTTTTTTTACAAGATTTGTGATAAGCTTCTGTAAGTGCTTCTTTAAGCGTATAGCCATCTCTAATACGGGCATAGAATATGTTAACAGGGATGCCATAGCAGTCACATCTATCATTAACAGTGGCAAAACGGTTTCCTAAATGGTCTATACAGGGCTTTTTACGCCCACGGCTTTTTACGCCTATACCAGTAAGGCTTTCTTCAAGCGAGTAGCCTGCTTTCATACGCTGATAAAAACAGCCATAACTGGTGCCGTGATAATCACACATCTCCTGAAGGTTTTTAAAGAATTTTCCATTATGATCTGTAATCCCCATTTTTATACCTCGCATACTTCCTTTGTGATGCTGTTTTTTTCTCTTTTTTCAAGTATGGCTTCAAAACCTGCAGTCAGCTTCTTTATATCAGCAAGGGTAAAGCTGTCAGCTTCATCACAGTAAAGATTATCGGAAGCATAAACATAATGGCAGGTTTCAGTGTAGTCATCTACATAGCTTTTAAGCTTGTCTGTGTGTATCTTTCTGTTTGCCTCAATAATGGCTGAAATCTGATCTTTTTTCATACTGTCATTCTTTCTCCGGCTGTGAGCTACCGGTGCTTTTGTTAGTGGATGTAGTTTTTTTATCTTCAAGCAGATGAGATATGGGAAGCGGATCAAAGAAAGGATTCCAATCTTCATGTATAAAACGGTCAAATTCTCTTGATGAAGGAGGATCATTCTTTAAATTTTCTGCCATCCGATACATTACTTTCTCAGGAACCGGTTTGCTTCTGTCATCACGAGCAAGGTTTGTCTTATGGAGCAATTACATAAAAGCATATACGGATACGGCTATCTCAAATGATGAATTTGTTCTGTATCTGCAGCCGAAATTTGACAGCGCGCAGGACAGGATAAAAGGTGCAGAAGCTCTATGCCGATGGAATTACAAGAAAAAAGAACTTTTGTCCCCGGCTAAATTCATACCTTTCTTTGAAAAAGACGGTTCTGTCGGAAAGATTGATGACATTGTATTGCGGAAAGTCTGTGAGGCCCTTCAAAAATGGAAAAAAGAAGGAAAGCCGCTTTATCCTGTTTCCGTGAACCTGTCAAGGATAAGGCTGTATGATAACGCTATAATAGATCATCTCACAGGGATAGTGGACAGCTATGGTGTGGACCATGAGCTTATCGATTTTGAATTAACGGAGAGTGCATATTATGATAATACGGAGCACATGATAAGCACTCTGGCCGAACTGCGGAAGCGCGGCTTTAAGCTTTCAATGGATGATTTCGGGACAGGATATTCGTCCTTGTCGCTGCTTACCTGTATGCCTATAGACACGCTTAAGATAGATAAAAGCTTTGTGGATAAGATCGGAGGCAGCACAGAGAAGGAAGAGGATCTGCTTGTATTAAAGCATATAATCTCCCTTGCGGAGGACCTGGGGTTCTCGTGCCTTGATGAGGGTGCTGAAACAAAGGAACAGGTTGAAAGGCTTGGCGGACTCGGGTGCAGTACCATACAGGGATATTATTACAGCAAGCCGATCACTGTTGAGGATTATGAGCAGAAATATCTCTGATATCGTGTGCGGATGATGCAGCGGAGTGCTGCAGCAGAAAAATAATGGATGTAGTGGTGAGAAAATAGTCTGTCGAGTAGTCTGGTACTGGTAAAAAAGCATTTATTGAGGGGGGAAAAAGTATTATAATATATATAGAATCTCGTCAAATCTGACGATAATATATGAAAGGAGGGACTGCGCTCATGAAAAAAATTCGAAATAAGGGTTTTTCATTGGTTGAATTGATAATAGTGATCATGATAATCGCCCTGCTGGTTGCTCTGGTCACGCCGTCCCTTATAAAGTATCTGGAACAGTCAAAGAAAGTGCGGGATATGCATATGGCCCAGACTCTGGGGGAGGCCCTGGAGCGGGTGATCGCGACAAATCCGGATGCCTGTGCTGAGTGGGACACCATAGGAGCGAAAAGCACACAGGTCTATTTCGATGTGACGGATCCCGTTACAGGAGATGGTTACAGGGTAATTAACGGCTTTGAATGGACACTCACAAAAAAAGGATCCATTACGGGTAAGTATGCCGGCAATTTCAGAAACGGAGTCCTCCGAGATCCGTATGGAAAGGGCAAACACCCGGTTCTTTATGATGCTTATGTAGATGAACTTCAGAGCGAAGACATAAACATTTTTTACAGAAAATACAATATAAATCAGTACAGAATACTAAAACGTGCCGATACGGGTGATGTAGAAGTATGGGTATGTCCCGTAAAGCCGGGTACCGATGGTGAAGGCGTAACGAACGGCTTCGTGTATTACAGGCTTTGGCCGAATCCTGATCCGGGATATATGGAAGGTGATCCGCCTACACCCATAAATGCAAATGGTAAAAACAATACTCTTTGAGAAATTCCGGATAAGCTGATAAAAAGAGCTCTTAAATCACTTGATTTAAGAGCTTTCTTTACCAAGCGGGTGAGGGGAATCGGACCCCCGTATTCAGCTTGGAAGGCTGACATTCTACCATTGAACTACACCCGCAAACAAAAACAATTTTATACTCCTCCCTGCTTAAAGTCAAGTATTTTTTTTATTATTTGAAAGAGTTGTTAATTCTGCATAAAAAAAAGGAAGCTTTGATGTAAAAATAGTAAAAAAATCGGCTTAACATAATACCGAAAGTGTCTATAATTGGGATTGTCGAACAATAATTTTTATGAGGACCGGGGGAAATGGTCCTAAGGAGGAGAAAAATGAAAAAGAAGTTAGTGATGACAATGTTAGCCGGCGTTATGAGCCTTGCTCTTTGCACAGCCTGCACATCCGGGGCTGAAGCTCCTGCTGAGGAAGCTGCAACAGAGGAAACTGTAGAAGCAACAGAGGAAGTTGCTGAGGAACCCACAGAAGAGACTGCTGAAGAACCTACAGAGGAAGCAGCAGAGGGTGAAGATGAGATCGATATCGATGCTGAGGTTGAGACGATCCAGGCTTCCCTTACTTATATGGGTGGCCTCTATGTAAACGGAAACCCTGACTGCGATATGGAGCTTGCACTTTTCAGGAATGAAACAGGTGATATGATCGCACTTATTTATGATCAGGGCACCATTGAGTATGGTAACTTCGAGACAGAGGACGGAACTCTTGATGATGGTACAGCATATACTATCCTTCACATCGACAACAAGACTTTCGGTTACTACTTTGATGATACCCTTGAGACTGGTATCCTTGTTGACCAGGATGGCAATGTAAACGAGGCACTTGCACTTGATGAGTCTGTAGCAAGGGATCTTGTTACTACTACTATCGTAGGTGAGGCTGTCGAGGATGTTACCCTTGAAGAGGGTGCTGACGCAGCTGCTGAGACAGAGCAGAAGGCTGAATGATCAGTCAGGGAAAACTGTTTAACAGTTTTGTACGGTAAGTGGTAAAATAGGATATAGAACCCGGATGTCGTTAAACCGGCATCCGGGTTTTATTATTATCATAGGAGGGCATCACCATGAACGAGAACATCAAAAAAAGAAACGAACTGCTTGCACAGAAGGTTGTGAAAGGACTTGAGTCCAGAAATATGACAGGGTATTATGTGCCGACCAAAGAAGACGCCTTGAAGAAAGCTCTGGAGCTGATACCGGAAGGCTCGACAGTGACCATGGGCGGTGCCATGAGTGCGCATGAGATAGGGCTTGTTGATGCTCTTAAGAATGGAAACTATGATTTTGTAGACAGGGATAAGGCCACCGATAAGCGCGAGGCTATGCTCAAAGCATACGATGCGGATTTCTTCCTTTCGAGCGTAAATGCCATGACAGACGACGGGGTACTGGTTAATATAGATGGAAATGCAAACAGGGTGTCGGCGATAGCGCAGGGCCCGAAGCATGTGCTCTTTATCGTAGGAATGAACAAGGTCTGCAGTGATATTGATGCCGCAATGAAGCGTGCGAGAAATGTGGCCGCGCCCATAAATGCGCAGCGTTTCGGACTTTCAACGCCCTGTGCCAAGACGGGCAAATGCATGGATTGCAAATCACCGGATAATATCTGCTGCCAGTTCCTTATCACAAGGTTTTCAAGGCATGAGGGCAGGATACATGTGATATTGGTTGGAGAAGAGCTGGGATTCTGAGCAGTGCGAACGGCACCACCGATGCACACTTATTTGTTCCTGCAAATAATGATTTTACATTGAATAAAACCGCCTGCTTTACCAGAGCAAGGCGGTTTTAATTTTTTGTGGTAAAAAAGCCCTGCTGACGCAGGGACATTTAATCAATGCCGGTGGCGGGAGCTTGAGAGGTTCAAGTCCCGCCCCGAACTTGCAAAAAAGCCCTGCTAACGCAGGGACATTTAATCAATGCCGGTGGCGGGACTTGAACCCGCACGTAGTTGCCTACAACAGATTTTGAGTCTGCCTCGTCTGCCAATTCCGACACACCGGCTTAAAACCTTGTCAATGATACCATGTATATTGAAATAAAACAAGATGAAATGTAAATTAAGTTGACATAACATGTAAAAATGATATGATATTCATGTGTGTGCAGTTGAGCTTTGCGGACATAATTACCTGAATTTCAACCTTTATTTGTAAGATTTTTTTAAATATCACGTTTTAAGGTACGGGTACGGTACGGCAGGTGCGGTATAAATTCTATGGATCGTTCGAAAATATGTAAGTGCTCGTGGATGATAACGGAAAATGGATAAGCCAAAAAAGAAAAAATATGCAATAAAGGTCAAGGACCTCTATAAGATATACATGATCGGTACCAATAAAGTCAGGGCTTTGAATGGCGTTAATTTTGCTATAGAAAAGGGGACTTTTTGCTGTATCGTAGGTACTTCGGGCTCGGGAAAGTCCACTCTTCTTAATATGATGGCCGGCCTGGAACCGCCTACTAAGGGCGAGATCGTGATCGCAGGCGAGCACATGGAAAGAAAAAACGAAGCTCAGCTTGTTAATTTCCGTCAGGCTCATGTGGGTTTCATATTTCAGTCTTACAATCTTCTTCCCAATATGACAGCAATAGAAAATATAGCGCTGCCTCTTACTTTCCAGGGAATGGATAAGGCAAAACGTATAAAGAAAGCTAAAAAAGCGCTGAAGCTGGTTGGCCTTCAGGAATTCGGAAATCACAGACCCGGGCAGATGTCCGGGGGTCAGCAGCAGCGTGTCGGTATAGCGAGGGCGCTTGTCGTAAATCCGGAGATCATATTTGCAGATGAGCCGACGGGAAACCTTGATTCAAATACCACGCTTGATGTGCTGAAACTGATCAAGAAGATCGTTGCCGAAAATAAACAGACTGTCGTGATGGTTACGCATGATAATAATCTGGCCTCCTACGGCGATATGATCATACATATTAAAGATGGTAAGATCACTGAAATTGAGCAGAACAGACAGGTTAACGAAGATCTTGATAATGTAGAGCTTGGAGGCACTCTGGATATTCCGAGTGAGATGTCAGACGAAGCGGCTTTATCAGCGCAGCCTGCAGAGCCGCAGCCGGTATCTGCAGAGCAGCCTGCAGCATCAGACCTGGAAGCGTCGAAAGGAAAGCAGGCTATAGAGAATGTAACAGTGCCTTCATATGAGGGGTATCATCCCGGAACGTCTGGAAATGATCCCGGCAGTGCTTAGAACTTTTTACTTGCTTACTTAAAATATGATATTTATTGTAAACGGAACATATCAAGGAGAATTCAAATGGCAAACAGAAATCTGAATAAGAACAGCATAGGAGAGGGGATTATCAGGCTGGCGATAGTGCTGGCTGCAGTGCTTATCGCTTTTTCGTCAGCTTGGTTTATTCCGGAAAAGGGCGACCGGGCCGAGGCTGTGAGTATCAGCATAAACGGCGATAAAAACGGAATGATAAAAAATGCCGACCGTGAGGCTGCGTATGTGATCCTTATAGAGCATATGAATTCTCTTAAAAGAAAGGATCTGTCAGCAGCACAGAAGGCGAAGCTTGATGAGATAATGTATGATGCCAACGTCTTTATAGCGAATACGGAGATGACGGTTGATCAGCTGGAAGCATATGTTACCAAAGTAATGGCAAGAATGGATGAAGTTGCTGAAAATGTCCCCAAGGCTGAGCAGTTCCTGTTCATAGACAACAGAAGTGAAATTACGTCCGCAAAGTACGGTGAAGCGACGTCTCTTACTTTGTCTGTTGTAAATCTTGGTGATACTACGGTTTCTGATGTGGTGATCACTCCGACTGTTGATACAGACCTGACAAAGTGGCCTTTTGTGATACAGACTGCATCCGATGCAAGGATAATAGAAAATTTAAGACCTGCATCATCAATAGAGGAATCATACGGCCTTTCAGGGCAGGCAGTGTGGAATTTTGTGGTTGCCGACGGGGCAAAGACCGGCGTCTATCCTTTGAAATTTCATGTGATGTACTACAGGAACGGTGCAATGGAGGAATCAGACCTTACCACTTATATAAACATCAAAGGTAAGAGCTCCAGCGGAAAGCTTATTGAGGATGAAAAAGACAAGAAAGATGATGATAAGATTTCTACACCTCGTATAATCGTGACGGGATTTACTACCGATCCTGAAGAAATCTATGCGGGTGATACTTTTAATGTTACCATCACGGTTCAGAATACATCCACATATACTGCCGTAAAGAATATTCAGTTCGATCTGACAGCGGCAAATACCGGTGATGATCTGAAGACCACTTACGAGGCGTTTTTGCCCACCTCCGGTTCTGCAACCATGTATTTGGACAGCATCGGAGCCGGTGAAACTGCAGAGCTTAGTCTTGAACTTGCGGCAAGAGGAGATCTTACAGAGCGGCCGTATTCAGTAAGTCTTGAGATGAATTATGAGGATGCGTATAAGAATCCTTTCAAGTCTGAAAGTAATTTTTCTATCCCTGTTCATCAGGCTGCACGAGTTGATACAGGTACGGCTGAGATATCACCTGAGTCTGCTATGGTCGGAGATATCGTGAATGTCTGCTTCCCGATATATAACAAGGGTCAGACAACGCTTTATAATGTCCAGGTGGATTTCCCCAGTGAATCTTTTGAAGGCGGAAGCTGCTATGTAGGCAAACTTGAAACGGGCGCAACGGGGGATGTTGATGCATCCTTAACTGCCATTGCTCCCAGCACGGATGACGGTACTGTAATTGCGATCATCAGCTATGAAGATGCATCCGGCAATGTTTCCACATTGGAGAAGGAACTGAATATTTATGTGGAAGATTATGTTGAAATGGAGTTCAATGAAATTGACGAAGACGGTGACGGCATAATGGAGGGCATTGACTATGACGGCGACGGTATAGTTGATGAGTATTATGAAGGCATGGAAAAGAGCAGTTTCCCTGTCTGGATCATCGTGGTTATAGCTGTAGTTATTCTGCTGGTGGTCGTAGTTGTAATTATCATAATAATAGTTGTAGTTGCGAAAAAGAAAAAGAAAAAGGCCATGGAACTTGCTGCTGCTTCTGATGATGACGATGAGGACTGATGAATGAAACTTAGCGATCTGTTGTTAATGAGTCTTGGCAGCCTGTTCAAGCGCAAGGCCCGTACAATACTTACTATACTGGGCGTTATCGTTGGTACTGTATCTATTGTGGTAATGATCAGCCTGGGTATAGGAATGAAATCGGCTATGCTGGAGACTTTTGAGTCATATGGCGGACTGACTACCATTGATGTGGAAATGCCGAGCCGTTACAGCGATAATGGTACTGAGAAGAGTGACAAAGAGATGGAGAAAATGATGCTTTCGGATGACCTGATCAAGCAGTTCGAGCAGATGGAACATGTGACGGCTGTATATCCGGAACTTAGAACCAATGTTACTTATATTTATGGCAGATATACTATGGATGAACAGCTTATCGGCATGTCTCCTGAGGCTATGAAAAAAATGGGAATGGAACTGAAGGCCGGAGACTATCCGGAAAGTGGTGAACTCTCCATAATTTTCGGCAATATGGTGCAGGGAGATTTTTATGACAGCAAAAGGAACAGATATCCCTATTATGAGACGGGAGAACCTGTTGATGTTGATTTTATGAAAGACAGGCTTTTTGTGGTCTTCGATACGGAGGCTTACTATCAGGCGAAAGCAGGAAGCAAAGATGAAAACGGGAATACCATTAAAGCTCCAAAGAAATATGCGATACCTACTGCCGGCGTGGTAAAGGGAGGATTGGAAGATTATAATTCATATTCATTTTATACATACTGTGACATTGATGCATTAAAAGGTCAGCTGAAAAAAATGTATAAGAATAAAGTGATACCTGGACAGCCTACAAAGAAAAACGGAAAGCCGTTTAAGGATATCTTTTATACGGGGATCAAAGTTGATGTTGACAAGATGGATAACGTCGAAGGAGTCCAGGAACAGATAAGGAATCTGGGTTACAATGCTTATTCCCAGGCTGAATGGATCGCTTCCGATATGCAGGTGCTTACTATAATTGAAGCTGTTCTTGGCGGCATCGGCGCTATATCCCTTTTTGTTGCGGCTATCGGTATAACCAATACCATGATGATGTCTATTTATGAACGTACCAAGGAGATAGGCATCATGAAGGTTATCGGCTGCAAGATAAGCGATATTCAGGCGCTTTTCCTTATAGAAGCAGGTTATATAGGCTTTATAGGCGGGACCATAGGTGTGCTGATCAGTTATGCCTTTTCGATTGGAGTCAATTGGCTTTTGATCAGCTCAGGTGCTATGGGTGAAATGGGTATGAGCGGTGCAATATCGAAGATACCTTTCTGGCTTGGCCCGGTGGCTATCGTGTTTGCTACATTGATCGCCATGCTGGCAGGTTTTTTCCCTTCACTCAGGGCTATGAGGCTGAGCCCTCTGGCTGCTATCAGAGCAGAATAATAGGGTGGTAAATTTAGAAATATAATAGTATAATATCTTACAAAGTTTATGTACTTAATATGTTATAGGGGATCGTTTTAAGGTTCTTAATATTATAACGAGAGTTGGGGGCAAGATGGAAGAATCAGAAATCAGCAGGATCTGTCTCAGGTGCATGAAGGTCAGTGATGAACCTGAAATCTGTCCGTACTGCGGCCGTGAGAAGATTGGCCAAAGGACATGGTCTAAGGCGCTGGAGCCGGGTACTATCTTAAATCAGAAAATCTTAATTGGTAATATATTGGGAAAAGGCGGTTACGGTATAACCTATATCGGTTACGATATGCTTCTTGAATATCGCGTGGCCGTAAAAGAGTTTTTCCCTGATGAAATGGTTGATCGTTCTGAGGACGGTAAGACTGTTTTGGTTCTTGATGAGGTAAATTCCGAGGAATATGAAAAAGAGACGAAGGCGTACTTAAGGGAAGCAAGGATACTTGCGGAATTCTCAAAGTTCCCCGGTATTGTGGCAGTAAAGGATCTTTTCTACCAGAATAATACCGGCTATCTTGTGATGGAGTTCCTTGAAAGTGGAAACCTGCGCAAGTATATTGATGCCAAGGGCGGGTGGCTGCCTGTTGATGAGGCTCTTGAGAAGATGGAGCCTGTCATCAGCATCCTCGGACGTCTTCATAAGTCCGGGCTGCTGCACCGTGACATAAGTCCTGATAATATAATGCTTGATGAGGATGGCTCTGTAAAGCTTATTGATTTCGGTGGCTCCAGAAGAATGGGATTCGCTAACCAGCAGGTATTCCTGGGAAAGTGGGGATTTGCTCCTCTTGAGCAGATGCTTTCAAAGCTTTCAGAACAGGGACCCTGGACCGATATATATGGAATATGTGCGACTCTTTACTGTATGATGACCGGTGATATACCCCAGTCTTCATTTGAAAGAAATGAGAATGATGAGCTTATCAATATAGCTGATTATACCATACAGATAGACAAGAAGGTGGCTGCGGCTATAATGAAGGGACTCTCCATGAAGCCGGAAGACCGTCAGCAAAGCATTGACGAGCTGTATTTCGACCTGTACGGTATCTATCCGGACCAGAAGAATGCGCAGACACATGATAACAATGGTGTTCCCCAGATATTGAGGGATCATAATAACCGTATATGGTTCGGTGAATATCCCATGAATGAAGTGACGGGAGCGCAGCTTACAAGCGACCTTATTTATGCGGAATATGATAAGGATGATGTGGCCGTCGTTAACAGTGAGAGGTATCTCAGGATGCCTGTCATAAAAGAGGCAGAGCCTGCGGATAACAATATCCTGAATATGATGCGCGGAAGCCGTCAGGATACGGAGATCACCGGATACAGATATTTCAAATTCAATATGCTTTCCTGGCGTGTGGTCGCTGACAGGAACGGCAGGATCACTCTTGAAAGCGAGTATATAATTGATTTCAAGCCTTTTGATCAGCAGAAGTATCTTAAGATGAATGACAAAGAAGTGTCCAAGATACGGAGCGGTATATACTGGGAGAAGAGCAAGATCAGGGAGTGGCTTAATTCCGTATTTGTACGACGTGCGTTCTCTGAAGAATGCCGGGCCCTGCTGCAGGTTACCAAGGTGAGCACGCCTGTTTCATCTCTGTCTGACCGTACTACCTATGATAAGGTTTATCTTCCTTCTATAGAGGAGATAAGATACGGCTTTGATATAGATATGTCCCTTGTGAGAGGGAATTATAAGGGTCGTACCGAGCTTGATATGGCGCCGTGCTCGCAGTACGTTGCCGCACTTACGAACGGAAAATACAGTCATTCGAACTACGGTCTCCGTTCAAGAGGTCCCATAGATGATGATGATTCGTATAAATGTGCCGAAAATTATGAGGGACATGCGCTTATTGACAATAAGCTGAGAGAATGGAAGCTGAATAAGGGCATGGGCATCAGGCCGATCATCTGCATAAATGCTGATGATGTGCATGATCTGGTATAAGGGGTAGCGGATGAACATATATATTTTAAGCGATATACATGGGCATTACGAAACCTTCAGAAAAATGCTTGAGAAGATCAGGTTCTCTGATAATGATTTTATGTACGTTCTGGGGGATGTGATCGACAGAGGCCCGGACGGTATACAGCTCATACAGGATATCATGAGACGCAAGAATATGGAGCTTTTTCTCGGCAACCATGAACTGATGATGCTCAATGCGATAGAATATATACGCAAGCGTGATAAGGGGATCGCCAGGAATGAGAATAATGATCTGAAGCTCGATCCATACGAGCTTTGGGTGCATGCCGCAAACGGCGGTGAGGCTACCCACAGGGCATTCTATAAGCTTAACCGGAAGAAGCAGGATGAGATGGAACGTTATCTGAAGGGACTCCGTCTGATCAAGAGGGTCAAGCTGGGAAACGTTACTTATCACCTGTCCCATTCCTTTTCACTTCAGATGGCTTTCGGACAGGAGTTTTTCTATAAAAATGCAACCAAGAAGCAGGCTGAGATGATAGTATGGGAAAGCCTGCTCGACAAGTACGGGGATCCTGAGGCTGATGGACAGCCCAAGCCGTTTGCGTATCCGGATGACACATACATCGTGGGGCATATTTTTACACAGCGTATCAATCATCTGGACGAGAATGGCAAGGGGATGATCTTCAGGTCGGATTCATACAGGGGATACAAGCTGATAGACTTGGACTGCGGCATGGCACTTAATTCCAAGTCCAGCCGCCTGGGATGTATTTCCCTTAACACGGGCGAAGAGTACTATGTAGATCTTGGAATACAGTAAAAGGGGTTAGTAAAATGGAAGGTGATTCAAAGAAAAGCTATATCCCGAAAGGGATGAAGATAATAGGCGATGTGGAGTCTGACGGCGACCTGCTGTTAGCCGGTGATGTGGACGGCAATGTGGATATTGACGGCACTCTTGAGTTAAAGGGGACTGTCAAGGGCAAGAATCTCCGTGTAGGCCGGGTGGAGCTTACGGAAGGAAATATAGAGAGTGATATCGAGTGCATGGATTATATCAGTGTGGGACCGGATGTGACCATATTCGGCAACATCAAGGCAAAGAATGCTGATGTAAACGGAGCGGTCATGGGTACTATAGACGTGGCGGAAAATATGTCCGTTGGTTCGACTGCGGTCATTAGCGGCGAGGTAAGGACGGGGACCATAAACGTAGATCTTGGTGCTGTCTGTGACATCGATTTAAAGAGGAGCTATTCGGACGAAAGAGCCGGTGCTTTCTTTGAGGAGTATCTGAGCAGCAAAAGGGATGAGGCTGCGGAATAGAAAGCTCGTACATCATTTTCCGAATGACTTGCAGTATGATATTTGTGTTCAGCCGGTTTGATCACCGGCTGATTTTTTGTTAATAATAATTATTAACTAAAACTTCCCACATATAGTTTGTGGAAAGAGAACGACGACTCGCATATGCACCGGAACCGATGCAACGCCTCGGGAAACTAATTGCTAACAGCCCGTAGTTATCCGTTAC
>OCVV010937128.1_pt1 | contig 12876 bp, 25 predicted proteins | sample 1539721 | NCBI WGS metagenome assembly OCVV01 (sample SAMN02144230, study PRJEB22623) | gut metagenome | biome: sheep rumen | host: Ovis aries | place: New Zealand
AACGGCTCGTTTTTATTGTAGATCTCTTTTAAAAGCTCGACCGCCTCATCCTTCTTCAACTTGTCAAAGTCCACGGTGTCATCCTTGACGATTGTGTCCTGCGTGCGGTCGTTTATAAAATAATGCCCACCGCCGTTTTTCCATCCATATAGACACGGTTCATGTTTCCACTGGTAATCTTGGCGCCCTAAAACAAAGCAATTCTTGACCCAAATAATTTGTTGGCGGACTTGTAATCCTGAATTATGGCAAGCGGTCATAAAGTTATAACCTTCCATGGATGCATGCCAAATATAGAAGGCTCCCCCCCCCTTGAGGTTATCCTTCAAATTGTTAAAGGCTTTTGTTAAGAATTCCAAAAACGCCCCACCGTTCATTTTGTCGTTTTGTATTTTCATCTTATCCTTGGTCTTCCCTATATAGTCATTATTATAGGGTGGATCTGTCACTACAAGGTCAGCCTGCTCCCCGTCCATCAATGCTTTAACATCATCAGGCTTTGTACTATCTCCTACCATTAAACGATGCCGTCCGAGCTTGTATATTTGCCCCAGCTGGCTCGTTGGTTCTTCGGGTGGCTCTTCATCAAAATCATCCTCTACGACTTCACCATCCTCTTGGAAAATATCCGCTTCAAAGCCAAATTGCGACATGTCTATGTCGTTTATTTCTGCAAGCTCCGCCTCTAATAATTCAATATTCCATGAGGCAAGCTCGGCGGTTTTATTGTCTGCAAGTCGAAAGGCTTTGATTTGTTCGTCCGTTAAATCATCGGCTATTATGCAGGGGACTTCTTCCATTCCGAGCGTTTTCGCACTTAATATTCGGGTATGTCCGCAAACGATTATATTATTTTTGTCGATTATTACGGGTACCTTGAAACCAAATTTTGAAATACTCGCCGCCACTGCTGAGATTGCGTTATCGTTCAATCTGGGATTATTTTCGTAAGGCACGAGGTCGCTTATTTTTTTATTTATAATTTTCATAAATTTCCCTCTTTCTGTCGGTTTTCTTCGTGCCTTTCGAGATCATCGATTCTATGATTCGCCACTTTCATTTGCTCTTCGAGTATGTATGTCCGTTCTATCACTTGATTGTGTCTGTTGACCTTGTTTTCCAATTGTTCGAGTCTGTATGCGATGAGTTTAATCCCCGAATAGCTCCCTGCGAGTGTACCAACAAAGGAAATCAAAGCCACGAGTATTGTGTCGCTCATTGTTTCCCTTTCTTGTCTATCAACTCATTTGCGTATACAGCCGCCCCTGCTACAAGCACTCCCTGCGTGATTGCTGTAAATAGACTGGTGCCTGTGAAGCTTTCCGTTGCTATTACATACAAGGAAGTGAGGGCTATTCCTGCAACGCCTAAAATGGCAGGAATATTTTTATTTGATATTTTGTCAGTGCTCTTAATGAATTCCCCTGCAATGAATAATACAGGGACTAAAATTAAAAGCTCGGGTTTAATGTAATCTTGATAATCCATATTTTTGCCCCCTCTAACCGTTATTTGATAAATATTATAATTTCGTTTAAGGGTGGTCGCAATATACATCGTGTTACTGCGTTTGTTACACAAAAATACTTAAAAATAGACAAATTCAGCTATTGATTTTTGTGCATAATTATTTCATAAATTTCTTGACATTGTACCCTTTGGGGTGTATAATTATATTATCAAAAGGGAAGGAAAACCTAAAAAAACCAGAAAGGAAATAAAAAAATGAAATTAGAAAAAAATGTAAAAATATATGAGGTTGTTGCTGTTCGTGGTGACGATGAATTCACAAAGGCGGTATTCATTGATGAAGATGAAGCTCTTTATTATGCAAAGGGTAAAGATGTTGAAATACGAGTATATACCGCCCAAGAATGGATTAATTATAATCGTTGTGATGGTTCTAACTGGGGATATGATATTTTAAAATAATTTATAAGACCGCCTTAATCGGCGGTTCTTTTATTTCGGTGTATTATTTTGTATTCTTTTAGGTGTATACCGTTTTTTATATGTTTTTAGGCTCGCCACGGCATTTTTATTTTTTGGTGGGTATTTGTTAGAGTGTACCCTCAAAAATGCGACAGCGTTTGCCGTGGATAAAAAAATGAGCGATTTTTTCAGTTTGTTCCTTTGTTATTTTTCTGGAAAGAAAAAACCGAGGCTTTTTGCCTCGGATATTTTTATAAAAATAATTCAAAAATCACCTCGTCCGAAAAAAGCAACGGTGCAATCTCTTTTAATAGCCTTGTTTTATTTCTGCTTATTGTAGTTACGCTGGTGTTATATTCCTTTGCGATAAATTCCCGGCTTTGCCCGTTAAAATAAAATCGGTTTATTATGTCAAAATATGGGTCATTGCGAACTGTCCCCAGTGCTCCCTCTACGGCTGATACAAGCTTTTCCGTGTATTCTTTGCCCGTTATCTTTTTGAATGTCGGATAATTTCGCAGGAGTTCCTCTGTCTTTTCAATTGCTGTTTTCCTATTGTCTTTTAGTAATCCAGCCATTTTCAATTTAAGGACGGTCGCATTGACCGTATCCTCAATTATTTGTTTTGTGCTGTCGCTCATCGTCTGCCCCCTGTTGAAGTCTAAAGCTGTAGATCCTGTTAATTTCGTATTGTATCGCTTTCGGTGTTTGTCTTGCTTTCTTTTCTGCCTCCGCTATGCGGTTATATATTTTTTTGAACAGCGTTTCTTGCTGTTGTTTTTTCTCAATCGGTAAAAAATGAAGGCTGTGTTTTAATTCTTCAAATCCGCCCATTTCGTTAATGGCTTTTTGAGTGATTATGTCGAGTTTTTTTTCGGGGTATATTTTTATAAATTTCCTTTTCCCGTCTGATTTTTTGAAATCTTTGTAAATTGCATCTTGCACCTTTGCCCATGCTTCATCGGCTGTTTTAATTTTCCCATGTAAAATTTCCGCCGCTTGCTCCCGTATATCTGCGATTGTTGGTGACCACTTGTTAATTGCCACCCATTGTTTTAATACTGTTTCCGCAAGATGTAAAGGTATATCTTCAAGTTGTTCAAACCAAAGCTCCATAGCCTGTTTATTCGGGAGCAGGTTTTCCCGTGCGTAATATGTTTTTAAGGCTGCGGTAAAAATCATAAATTCTTGTAGTGTCATTGCTCCCTTTCCATCCTTTCTGCTCCCCATTCTGCGATCATCTTGTATTCATCATCTAATTTTTGAGCCATTTTATTTAATGGAGCGGCGGTTGTTGCTGTTGTTGTGTATCTCTCTTTCTCCATCCTCGCCCAGTTGCGAATTGTTGCGAGATGACTTTTATATCTTTTTCCCGTGCTTGCTATGTATGCCGAAAGGCTTTCAATTCGATTTTGCCAGTCTGGAAATTCATTTTTTAATTTTTCGAGCTCCGTATCTGTTAAAAGTACATTGTTATATTCACCATATTTATGACGGGGTTTATTTTCGGACGGATGTGTGCTTTGCACACTTTCCTCTCTTTCTTTCTCTCTCTCTTTCTCTATATCTCTATTATCTATACTCTTATATCTATTCTCTATACTCTTATGGGACATTGTCTGAGACATTGTCTGGGACATTGTCCCACTTTTGTCCTCAATTTGTCCCACGCTTTGTCTTTGGATCCTTTTTCTTTTTGCCGCCTCAGTTTCGCTCCCGACCATTTCCTCAAAGTTTGAAATCCGCAGGATCTGGTTTTCTTCTCGATATATTAAGCCGAGCTTTGCGAATAGCTCCATCGCAACTGTTACGGTGTCATAATCAAAGTATTTTGTATCACGCACTATTTTCTTAGTGTCAAAAGGAACGATAATTTCCCCGATTTTTGTTGCAAGCTCTCCGTTATTGTTTGCCGTCTGTAAACAAAGCATTTGATATAATACTATATATTGACACCCGTTTTCCTGCGACATCAAAAAGTCGATTGTTTCTTGGTTGAAAAAATCGGTTTTTAACTTAATCCAGTAATATCTTTTTGAGTCTGCCATTTCCCGTTTCCCCTCCTTTTTTTCTGAATTTTTAAAAATCGTTATTAATGCCCTCGTATAATATTTTAATTTCATCGTTTGCCTGTGCTGTAAGGTTTTCTGCTTTTGCCCCTCTGGAATTTTCCCAACCTTTGAGCATATAAATTGCATCGCAAACGGAAAGCAAGGCAAGGTCTACTGCCATATAATCGGAATATGTTGTTGTTGCTGGGTTCAATATTTTGTTAAGATCGCAAGGGTTCACTGGTTCGTGTCCTTTCGCTCTTATAAATTCCGCAGCGGTGTTAAACCGTTCCATGTAGTCATCCGTCCCTGTTATTGCTCCACTGATGTATATTTTCATCGTTTCCACCCTTTCTGTTTCCGTCTTTTTCTTTTCTTGGTGTGCTTTTTTCTCCACGCATTATCGTTGTATTTTTCCAAATGATTGCATTTTTTGGCAAGGCATTTATGCCGAATTGCAAGGGAGCGGTTTAATGCTCCTTTGTGTAACGGGCAGTGACAATATCCTATAGGGTCACCGATCCATCGTCCTTCGATTGATTTTTCTCGCATTCGTTTTCGCTCTTTTTTTCAAAATCAATTATTATGTCTATCCACTTTCTTAATGTCTTGCCCTTATAAATATATTCATCGAGTGCTTGTTCAGCTACCTTTTTAGCCATTACTTCAAACGGTGGTAATTCAGCCATTTTCTTCTACCTCCTGCATTTTCGCTCCACAGTTAGGGCAGAAATCATAATATAATTTCGATATATCAATCTCTTCACCGCACTCGGAACATTTCAACATACCTTCTGTTAAATAATCTCCTGTATATATCCACTTTCCCATCTTTGGCTGTGGTGTGACGACTGGTAACTTTTTAATATAGTTGATTAGAAAATCCCTTTGACCATCACTACCATTATCAATTCTAAATTTTACCCACTCTTCACTAAAACACACTTCTTTAATTTTATCTAATACCGCCCGTCTACTAATAGCATCTTCACTTGGCTGTTGTTCTAATGCTTTAATTGCTAAGCAAATAGCGTCAAGTTCATCTTTAGTTAAAGTTTCATATTCTTCGTCTGGGTCTAAATGATTTGTAGAATAATATTCACCAATGACTATTAAATGAACTATTGCTTTTTCTCTTGTCATTTTTATTTCTCACTTTCTGACCAAGTCTTATTTTTTAACCATCTTTCATAAACTGAATATGGACGACATCTAATATATCCTTTAAAGAGAAAAATGTTATACCATTTTTCTATATATCCATTTTCTGCGTGAAAATCTTTGATGTTATCATCTAACAAATCATGCCACATAAAATGAGGACAAAACACTTCATTTTTTCTCGCTGGAATATATATTATTCGTATCTGTTTACCCCATTTAATCTTGGCTTTTAGTGCTTCAAACAAACAATTAGAATAGTATTCTTGTTTCATGCTTCCTCACTTTCTACCTTGTATTTGTCGACAATTGCTAATACATCAACATTCCATATTCGTTCGGGGTCTACCCCATCCGTAAGTGCTTTAATCTCAGCTCTTATCTTGTCGAGCACCTCGCATTTTATATATCTTACTTGTCTGCCCTGCGGTGTCTGAAACGTAACAGACCTCGTATTTTCATGCTCCACATCCAATATTTTATCCCAGTCCTCTTTTGTCAAAGGGCTATGCAAAGTAAATTCAAAACTATCACTCATTCCTTATCCTCACTTTCTTCGTCAGCAGTATCATTCCATAAATCTTCCAACATCGAATCCAAATTGTCTAAACCATCTTCCTCGCTATCTGCATCTGTTTCCCACCTTTCGCATACATTCTCAAAACAGGATATATAATCTATATAATGACCATCTATTTCACACTCACAATAGATACCCGCTTGTTTTTCGTCTTGCTTTCGGATGTTATGCTTACAAGAGCAACAACACTCAGATTCTTTTGTTGCATCAGTTATCTGCATCCTATACCTCACTTTCTGCCTCATACGGTCTTGTATCCTCAATTCTGTATTCGTTTCCTTTTGGCATAAGTTTTTTAAGGACTTCTATGTCATCACTTGCATATATGTATATACAGGCTGTGAATAATTTCCTAAGATATTAGGCATAGCAACTTTTACTTTTTTTGTAATCTGTATCTCATACCTTCTCACTTCCCTTTCCAAAATAATATTTATCCGCCGTTTCGATGATTTTGACCCCCGTTTCGTCAAAGATTGTTTGTTGTATATCTTCAAAAGACAAATATCCTTTGTCGAAGCTGTCAAATAGTTCAATGCAATCTTCAACAAATGCTTCAAGCCTCTTTTTTCCGAAGCCGTGATGATCTCTTAGAACCATTAACGGAATCCCGAGCATAAGCGTGAGGGCTGTGTATGCCGTCCGCCGTGTCTGCTCTCTTTTGAACTGCTCGAACTGGTCAGCGGTCAAATTGAGGGTTGCGGTCTTTTTCTTTTCGGCTTTTTCTTGCCGCCTGCGTTCCGCTCTGTTCAATTCCTTTTCACCTCTCTATCGGTTTGAATAATAATTTAATTTGGTTGAGTAATATTTCCGCTTCGCTTTTTTTAGTAAAATAGTTTCCGCATGCTTTCCGCATAATATCTACTGTCATTCCGTTGTCAGTTTCCTTTGAAATTTGAAAAAAACTATTTATAAAAAAATACTCTTTTTCTTCCGTGTTCATTTTTGTTGCTCCTTTTTTTTGTTAATTATTCGGGTGATCTCTGCTTTTAGTTTCTTTTCATCTCTCGCCCTCTTGGTTGCGGAATGTGCAACTATCAAGACAGTTAAAAAAAATCCTGCTATAACCCCAAGTGTGAATATAGCAATTATTATTAAAATTCCCATTTCTCTTATACCTCTTAAATTTCTTTAATTCGTATATTATGAATATAGAGCATTAATTTCCGCTTAATGATATAATCCGCCGTGCGTATTCCCTTTGTATCTTCGACAACCTGTATTCCGTCCGAGGTGGTATACACAAAGTCTGCAATATAAGCGACCTCTCTTTCGAGGAGCTTTCCTTTTTTTCTGCCGCCTCGCACCCCGATTGTGTCTGGCTCTCTTTGGGTCGGTATCAAAATAAATTTTACTTGTGTTTGAAGGTGCTTTATAGCTCCCGTTCGTTCAAGAAGTCGGAGATGTTGAAACCTCCGAGCTTCCTTTTTGCTGTCAAAAATTTGACCGTCCACGGCTATTTTTTTATTTTTATATTTATTTTTAGAACGGTAAATCGTCATCGTCTGCCTCGCTTGTCATCGGGTAGAAGTCATCATTCGGGGATTGTTGTTGCTGTGTGGTCTGCTGTTGGTTTGCTCCCTTGCTTTCCGCAAACTCGCAAGCCTCGACCACGACATCGGTGGTATATGCTTTTGAACCGTCTTTCTTTGTGTAACTGCCCGTCTGGATTCTTCCCTCGATGACGATTTTAGTCCCTTGAAACAAATAATATTGTGTAAATTCTGCGGTCTTTCCAAAAGCTACGCAGTTTATAAAATCGGCGGTTTGTTGATCACCGTCTTTTTTATATCTGCGGTCAACGGCGAGGGTGTACCTTGCCACCGCCATTGGTTGAGCTCCCTGTGTATATCTGATTTCGGGCTTTCTTGTTAATCTTCCCATTAAAATTACTTTATTAATAATACGCACCCCCTGTTCTTTTTATCGCCTTTCTCAAATTCCGAGTATTGCTTCCGCTTCGTTTTTTTCGGGTATCTCTGCAGCAGGCTCTGTGGTAGCTGTTTGCATCGGCTCTTGAACCTCGACCTGCGGAGCTACCTGTGGAGCTGTATCGTCAAATATAATCTCCCCTGCTTCGGGTATTTCTTCGGGTGAGTAGAGCCCTGCGTAATCTTCGGGGAAGGCTTCACGAAGTGCTTGTACAAGGGCAACTTTGCGGATCATCGTTGCTGGCTTTGCTGCCCACTGACTGTTTAATTCCCCGTTGCTCTTTCTTCCTGCGTATTCTTCAAAGCTCACGCTTGCATATTCGGGTTGTGTATACCCCTTTATATATACTTTAGCCCATCCACCGACAAGGTTTTCTTGCTCTGGGAGGTACATCGTCCCCTCTCTCTCTGTAATTTCGCCCGTTTCTTTATTTTGTAAAATAACACCTGCCTGTTTGCCTGTATAATTCGGATTTCTCTTTGCTCTTTTTGTGAATACTTCTTTGCCCGTGACAATAGTCGCAGGGCTGTTGCCAAATTTTATTAAGTATGCCTCTTTCAAAAATGGATTGAGATGTTGATATTTGCAAAGTGTTAAAAACATCATGACTTCTTGGTCGGTTACATTTCCGCCGCCGCTCACAAGGTAGTTTCTTATTGTCTGCGGACTCAATTTTACAACTTCCCCGTTGCTTTCATATTCCGTCACTTGATTTGTCTTTGTTTTCGGTGCGAGTGTGTTTTGTACCATTATTTTATCCTCCCTTTTATTTCGGTTACTGTTTCGCCGTCTTTTCCGCCTTTCATTTCTATGTGAATGTAGCAGTCACCGTCTTTATTGAAATAGCTTGCCTCTTTCATCCTCTTTGCTTTCTCGCTCATTTTTCACTCCCTTACTGCCTCAAATTGTATATTGTTTCTGTCAAAAAAGGCTTTTAATTCCTTAGCCTGCGGAACTGTCAGCAAGGCTCTAAATGCCACCCAGTATGTTTTCGGTTGCTCTGCCTCGGGTTGTTTCGTTTCCTGCACAAGCTCGGGCTGTTTGACCTCTGTGGTTGGTGCGGTTTCTGCAGCTGCCGCCTTTTGAGCCTCTGCCTCTTGTTTTCTTTTCTGAATTTCGGAGAGCCTTTTCCCCTCGCTTATTGCCTTGCTAATATCGAGGGTTGTTTTGTAAACCTCCAAAGCTTCAAAGGCAAATTCGGGCAGTTCGTGTATTGTTTGACGGTCTGCGTTTATTTTATTGACCGCCTCTTGAATTTCCGTTTGAACCGTTTTCATCGAAGTGCTGGCATTGAGCCATTTCGGGTTGAAGATTTGCTCTATTGTCAACCATTCGGGGGCTGTTAACGCTTCCCTTTCGTCTAAATACCAGCGTTTTATTTCGTCCGCCTTTTCAGCTTTTTTGGTTTCTTCAAACTCTTTTATTTGCCTGTCGATTATTTCGACAGGCTTGTCAATAATCTTTATAATTTCGTTGATTTTTGTTTTAAAATCATTGAAGGGTTCCAAGTATTCTTTTTCCCGTTTTATCCTTTCATCGTTTAAGGCTTTCTTCAATCGGTTAAGGCTTGCCCTGTCGCCCTTTGCCTCTTTCATAGTGTCCTCGGTGTAAACCATTACTTCGTATGTTTTCACCTTTTCGGCAAGCTCCGCCTTAAGCTCTTCATAGTTGAATTGTATTGTTTCGGGTTGTTTGTATTCTTTGATCTGTAATTCTGTCATTTTGTTATCTCCTCTAAAACCATTTGACGCATTTGTGCTTCTTCCACTATTTGCTCGGGAGATTTCTTCAATCTATACCCTATTCGCCTATATTCATCATATACGGGCTTCCAAATGTTTTCACATTGTTTATATTCGTTCGGAAAGTATTTAGCTAAAGTTTCTAATTCATTTTGAATATTAATAGCGAATGGACATCCTTTACATCCTGTTCTTTCAAAATTATACGGCGGTTTATAAATATCACAAATCGGAATATTAAATTCATTAATAAACCAATCCTCCCATTTTTTTGTTACAGGTGCTAAAGGCTGAAATGCTTTTAATTCATTTCCTCTAAATGCAAGACATTGTGCTCTGTTTCTACGCCCCCCTTCGGATCTCATAATTCCAATAATTGAATATGGTTTATTATTCTCTTTCTGCCATATTGTCAGAGGGTCTTCTTTCAATCTTTTACAACATTTATCTGAAATTCTTAATTTTATCCCTTTTTCAAACTGATATCTTAATATCTTAGGACAGCCATAATATTTTTGTTTTTTTGCGGGAAATAAATAGCTTTGAGCCGTCTTAGTCCATCCATTTCTCTGAAATATATCGACATAAGACGAATGCTTTTTACTTTTGAATGGATACCCCTCTTCCTCCAGCATTTGTTTTATAGGTACAAGCGATTTGATAATTACAATCCTATCATCTTTCTTTTGCATCTCCTTTACAAAATTTTTAACCATATTTAATTCAATGCCTGTATCTACATACACTCTTGAGATTTTATTATCTGGAATTGCCAAATCTATTAGGTACGACATTACACAACTATCTTTACCCCCTGAAAATGACATACGGAAATTTTCAACTCCGTACTCGTGCAAGTATCTGTATGACTTTATAAGCCTTTCTTTTAAAGTTAGCCAATGCGGTAAGGTCTCATCCATTTTGATTATTCCAGCATGTATTCTTTGCATCAATTCATCTGTCATTTCATCACGTCCCTTTCTGCCTCTTATATTTCGGGAAGTATAAGCGGCGGTGGTGTGTTTGTTTTAATATTTTTATAAAATTCTCTTTCGGAATTTTCTAAAAATTCAAGGTCTGCCTCTACCTCCGACCGCTCTATCCTGAAATGTTTTATTTGTGCGAACGGCTCGGTGTCGGGAAGCTCCCATTTTATTTTTGCTTTTAATATTGCGAAATCCCAACCCGTCACCATTAAATAATGCAGGACTTGAATATAATAATTTTGTGGGATTTGATTTTGCCAGTGGGATTTCTGGGTGCTGTTTTGGATCGTGGTTGTTTTAATCTCCAAAATCCCACGCCGACCATTTGGGTCTGTGAGCCATCCGTCAAGGCTTGCATGTGCGAAAGGCACCGCCTCATTTGTCCAGATGTTGTTTTCCAAATAGTCCACACGTAGCTGTGGATAATCCAAGCGGAATAACTCACGAAGGAGCGGCTCTGCTTGTATTCCGTATTGAACGGCAGGCTTTCCGCTTATATCCTCTGCCGACCTGCGACCCGTCTTTTCTTCCCAGAGCTGTATGTTGCTTTTCCACGGGTTTGCTCCAACAATGCAAGCGGCATCGCTCCCCCCGATGTACGAGGTGCGAACTTTGAGCCATTCTTCACGGCTTGGGCAAACCATCATTTTTGCCCCGCTCATCTTATTTTGAAATTACAGAAAAAATCCGCCGTCTTTCGGTTGTTTTCTTCCTTGATTGCCTGTTCTCTGCTCTTTCTGGTGCAAAGGGCTATTATTAAATTTGTTATTTGCTCGAAGAATAATCCTAATGCTATTCCCGAGCAAAAAATCCAGATCGCTATCATTGTTTTTTGTCCTTTCTTTACTCAAAATATTCACTTTTCCATCTTTTAAAATTTTTCAAGTCTATTAAATACCTGTTTTTTTCTTTCTTTGCCCATTTTGGCTTTTCCGCTCTTATCAAGTACGATAATTGAGCAGGTTTCCAACTAATAAGGGCGGCGGCGTATTTTAAAGATACGGTCATTTCATTCCCTCCTTAGTTCGGGAAATAGAACTTGAAGTTGTAAAAAAAAATTCTTTAATATTTTCAACTTCAAGTTCGAGTATTTCGCAACTTTTAATTATTTCGTGCTGCGAAAATTCGCTTTTTCCAGATAGTTTTTTATAAAGCGACTGCTCGGTGATTCCAAGCTGCTTCGCAAACTCTTTCTGGGTGTCGCACTTTTCTTTTATGCGACCTTTTAATTTTGAATAGTTAAATATTGTTATCGCCCCCTTTCGTGCGTATATAGTTCAGTATATAGAACTTTTGTTCAGTTGTCAATACTTTTTTTTAGTTTAATGAAATATTTTTTTTATTTTTATTGAAAAAAATATAATTATATGCTATATTTGAATTACACCGATTTATTCGTTTATCTGTAATAATAGGGGGTGATATTATGAAAACTACAAGGGAAAGATTACTTGAAATAATGAAAGAACGGCATCTCCGACAGGTTGATGTCTTAAAATTGTGCAAGCCTTATTGTGCTGAATACGGGATTAAAATTTACAAGTCCGAATTGTCGCAGTATATTAGCGGAAAAAATGAACCTAAGCAAAAAAAATTATTGATATTGTCAAAAGCTTTAAATGTTTCAATTCCATATTTAATGGGATTTGATGTCCCTGCTCGTGTGGAAATGCCACCCGAATTAATGCCCGTTGAATACAATAAAAAGTTGCCCATCCTCGGCTCTGTTGCCTGCGGCATACCGAATTTTGAAGATGAGGTTTTTTTTGGATGTGTTGATACTGATGTAAAAGCGGACTTTTGCCTCTATGCTCGTGGTGATAGTATGATTAACGCTGGAATATTTGACGGCGATCTGGTCTTTGTAAAACAGCAACCAATTGTTGGAAATGGTCAAATCGCCGTTATTTCAATTAACAATGAAATTACTTTGAAGCGTTTTTATGATTATAAAACAAAAATTGTACTTCGTCCCGAAAATCCCGATTTTCAAGAGTTGGTATTTGATGTATCTAAGTTTATTGATTTCCGTATTCTGGGACTTGTTGTAGCTGTACAAAGGCAAATTCGTTAATATCAGAAAAAACAAATTGAACCTTTTTTATCTCGAAAGGGGGATATTTATGAAAAAAGCTAACGGTTACGGTTCTATTAGTAAATTGTCGGGAAAACGCCGCCGCCCGTATATTGTACGGGTTACGGATTTGGAGGCAAGCCTCCGCCCTAATCCTGACGGCACCTATTCCCAAAAGTTAAAAGTGTTGGGTTATTTTGCAACGCTTTCCGAGGCAGAGTTCTTCCTTGCTGAATATAATTTGAAAAATCAAAAAAATTCAGTTGTTTCGGATATTCGTTATATTAATATTACATTCGGCGAAATATGGGAAATCTGGCAAGAGCGACATCTGGAGCAGGGGACTTCTCGGTGCAAAAGTTATACAAGTGCCTTTCGGAAGCTCGCCCCTCTCCACAATAAGAAAATAAGGGATATT
>OCVV011331521.1_pt1 | contig 12876 bp, 10 predicted proteins | sample 1539721 | NCBI WGS metagenome assembly OCVV01 (sample SAMN02144230, study PRJEB22623) | gut metagenome | biome: sheep rumen | host: Ovis aries | place: New Zealand
GATGACGGTGGTGAATGACCACCTTGCGCATCATAAACACGTGCAGAAGATGTACGAAGAATTGTTGGCAGATGTGCCAGGTGTACATGTGCACTCTCAGCCCGACAACGGCGATTATGATTCAAACTACTGGCTCTGCACCATCACCATCGATGAGGATGTGAAGGTAAAGGGTCAGGAGGATGCATATAAGACTATCGTGACTGGTGCAGTAGGAGGCGCTGCCGGTGTCATACACGCAGCAGACTCTGCTCATACCGACTGCGAGCCAAACACCAATGTAGAAGCCATGCGTGTGGCTCTCGACAAAGCCCAGATAGAAGCACGTCCAGTCTGGAAGCCAATGCACAAACAACCTTGCTATAAGGAAGTACCAGCTTATGTTAATGGCGTATCAGAAGCTTTATTCAAAGTCGGAATGTGCCTACCCGCAGGCCCATATGTCAGCGATGATGATATAAAATACATTGTTGAGACAATAAAGGAAAACATCATCGGATGAAGATCCTGAAAGCCATTTGGCAATTTTGTAGTTACGTGTATGTGCCTCAATGGGGACGCAAGAGATGTAAGATGTCTGAAAGAAGACACATAGACAAGCCGGTCACAGACCTGTCGGTAGAGAATAATTCGAGCTCAGTTCGCTTCGATAATCGAAGAACTCTGATAGTGACGTGGCCGATTGTCGGTTTTTAGAAATGGCTAATCAGCGGGAGAACCGTTGAGCATAGGAGAAGGTGAAAGACCCTGCGGAGAAGCACAGGGCACGTGATAAAAACTGATAAATTATACAAAGAAAATGAGTGACATTCTCGATGACCATATAGAAGAAATTATGCAGAATCAGCCAGACCCTGTTGATGTTATACGAAAAGAGATGGAGGAAGAGTTTAGAAGACAAAGAGTATTCTCAATCAATAAAATTGTGGTTGATAGTACCTGTGATGATGGTATTCTTAAAATTCTCAAACCAGGAGAGTATGCGTTTACAGATTCAAGGTATGACAATTTCTTTCTCGACGGTGTTACCGTATGCTCTGTAGTCGGGAAGAACGGTTGTGGAAAATCATCGCTGATAGAATTGCTTTTCAGAATGATTAACAACCTAGGCGCTATGATGCTTAAAGAATTGGTTCGTCCTGCAGCAGAGACTCTTTATTTTATAGATGGCGTCGTCGCTGATTTGTTTTATAGTATAGGTAGTGTGAGTGGAATACTATGCTGTAGGAAGGATGCTGTTGCATTAACACATGGTGTCTATTCTTATGAATGGCGTAAAGGAAATGGCCAATGTGTATATACAATAAACGGTGTGCTACAACAGGATAATAATTTTATTGTGGCAAGGAATGTGGCAGATCATTTCTTCTATTTGGTAGCAACAAACTATAGTATGCAGGCATATATTGATGCAGACTACAGATTTGAAAGTATAAATTCATGGCAACCAAAGAAAGGTGAACATGGAGAATTGCTATCAGAATATGAGTGGCATAAAGAAGAAACTGGTAGCTGGATAAACAGTGTTTTCCATAAGAATGACGGGTATATGTGTCCTATTGTACTAAACCCATATCGTGATGAAGGTGTCATCGATATGGGGAAAGAGGCACATTTGACGACTAATAGATTATGCGCACTTCTCCAACAGACAAAGGATGATTTCCAACTAATTGAAGGGTATAGACTTGCTTTTATAGAGTATAGATTCAATCAGCTATATCTACTGAACAAGTTTGATAGGCAAATGCTTCGTGACATTCCTGTAGAGAGTGTTAGCGGCAAATTTTTTTATGCCTATATACAAGATAACAGCTTTGCAAAGGCTATTCTGGACGAATATGGGATAGATGCCGCCAAGAAGATGAATTACATAGAGCTAAGTTTAAGGCTCTATCTAGTATATAAGACATTCAGTATCGCCAATAAATATCCTCAATATAGCCATTTCAAGCCTTTGGGTAATGTAAACAATGCTTTTAGTAATACCTCAAATAAGCATGAGCTGGATTTAGTTAAAGAATTAGCGGGAAAGATTAAGTCAAGGAGAACGCATATAGAGTTAAAGGTGCATCAAACGTTGGATTTGATACATCGGATAGACAATCTCGACGATAAAACTGTTCTTGAAAGACCATTAAAGTATGAGGAACTATGTAGCATTTTGGGAATAAATACTCAATGTGGTAGTGTCCTGGAACGCTTTAATACGTTACCATCACCACTTTTCGCTCCTACGATATATCTGATAAAGGACACAGACTACAATCGTATAATGAATGCCGTTCATGCTGAATCCCGGAGAAATTATCTCATAGAAAAGAAGGCTATTCAGCTGTCTCAACTTAGTTCCGGAGAACGACAGTTCATCTATACGACTAGCACTCTGATATATCATGCTTTCAACATACTTTCTATTCCAAGGGATGAAAGGGTGGCATACAGAAATCTGTGCTTTGTTCTGGAAGAGGTAGAAATATGTTTCCATCCTGAATATCAGCGAACATTTATCAATAACTTGTTGGCACTACTTGCAAGGACGGAATTGAATAAGGCTTTTGGAATCTGTGTGATCATAGTAACTCATTCACCGTTTGTGCTCAGTGATATGCCAAAGGGTAACATTTTATATTTGGATGAAGGAAAGAACGTGACCGCAGACAAGCATCTGAATACATTCGGAGCAAACGTTAATGAACTGCTCTGTCAGAGCTTTTTCCTATCAGGTGGGTTCATGGGCGAGTTTGCCAAGCAAAAAATAGAATCGTTGGTGACTTTCCTGAAAAGTGAAGCTACAAATGATTATTGGAATGCTGAAAGCGCAAAAAAGGTAATAGACTTGGTCGGCGATGAAGTTATCCAGTATCAATTGCGACAGCTATATGCCGCCAAGTTTAAGGATTCTGAGTATTACAGGAATTGGATAGCCAGTGAAGCAAGACGATTAGGCTTATAAGTATGAGAAGAATACCGATAACATCCAAGATAGAGACAATTGCCAAAAGGTATGCTCTTGAACTGGAAGGATTAAAAAACGAGAATCCTAAAACAAGGTTGTTAGACCTCAGTAAAAAACTGAGAAAAAGCAGTGCCTCAATCAGAATTCCGATAAAAGGGACGAAAAAGCATGTTATCCATAAAGGTAATAAGTTTACTGCGGCTTCTGATTATGTAAAAGCTATACACGACCATTACGAAGGATTGAACTCTTTGTTGCCGTCAGAGTATGCAGAGAAGATATCAAAACATGTTGACCCAGAATTGGCTGGCTATGATGTTAGTGAAATTAAAGTAAAGCTGCCCCAAAAACGATTACAACCTTTATTTGAGCTGATAGTAGATGCAATGCGGTATGCTAAGGTACAAAAAGACATCATGCCAAAGTATATCAAAGAAATGGGAATAAAAACTTGTTCTTACTGTAATGCTCAATTTACCACTACAGCTTTGATACAAGAAATCAAGTATGCAAAGAAGGGGAAATTCGATGTCAAAACAATTGATGCATCATGTTATGAGCTAGACCACAACAAAGCAAAGTCTGTTTACCCATACTTGTGCACTAATTTTTATAATCTTCAGCCATCATGTAGTTCGTGTAACAGACGGAAGAATAATCGAGAGTTGGATTTCTCACTTTATTACGAAGTGCATGAAACAGACATTAAACCTGTGCATTTTGCATTGGCACCGGATGACCTGATCAATTTTAGAATAAATAACCAGTGTAAGGGTGTAAAGGCTAATTTATGTAATGAAGGAACAGATTTTCCTCCATCTATTCAAGATAACACCTCGAAAGCGGGTAAAATGAATCACATGCTTGGAATTCAGGGTATATATGATGAGTATGATGATGTGGTCGAGGAAATCCTATGGAAACACAAGATATATTCAAGGGGCTTCATGACGGCGACAAAGAATCAGATAAAGTCATTGGGTATAGCAGGCTTTGATATGAAACGCTTTGTCCTTGGCGGTTATTATACCTATGATGATGATTTCCTCAAACGTCCATTGAGTATTTTGAAGAATGACTTATGGGAACAATTGAATAAGACAAGTGGTGATACTAAGATATAGCCGAAAAAATAACGTGGGCTAGATTGTTTAAAGATGCCAAAATAATACGGCCACCTTTCGGTGACCGTGTGTAAGGAGCCCGAAAGCGATGAATAGAATTCTTGTTTCCCTATCCCGATGCCGGTTTCTCCGTCCTCGTATATTGACGCAAGATTCTGTAACTCCGTATGGCCGGTTTCTCCGTTCAGCCGGAGTGTCATCTTATTTAACGTCGCTACCCTTCATAGTCCGACGCTGCAAAAGTACAACATTTTTATGAAAATGCAATCAATTGTCAAAGGAAAAACAATTAAGCAGGTAAAAAAACTGAATCTGTCAGGCCAAAACCTAACAGAAATACCCGCTTATGTGTTTGAATATACCAATTTAACCAAGTTGGTGTTAAGCAGAAATAGCATAAGCAAGATTCCGAAGGAGATTACTAAACTGAAGAAACTGGAGGTGTTGGATCTGGCTTACAACAATCTGACGGTAATTCCAGCACCTGTCTTCAAACTACCAAAGTTAAGAGTTTTGTCAGTTGGTCATAACAAGTTGAGGAAGTTCCCAAAGCAGTTGGTTGGTTCTCCTGTAGAGCAATTGATAGCCGACCATAACCAAATTAGTGAGTTGGATGCTGCTTCTTTGGATAATTTGACAAGACTTATTCTCAGCTATAATCCTCTTGGTGGGCAGTTGGTGTCGCATAAGTTGGAGAAACTTCTATACTACGACTTTAGACATACAAATTTGAGTACACCGGATCTAAAATTGTTGCCAAATGATTGTAAGGGGTATTTGCCCATTCATAAGGCAGAGATTACCGAGGATATGTATTTTACGAAGATGATTTATGATTTTTCAAAAGACTCGAGTGGCGAGAAGGCAACCAATGGCTCAATTTTTATCAGCCATTCGTCGAAGGATAAGGTCATAGTAGAGGAGTTCGTTGATGAGATTCTTCAATTAGGAATGGGTATTGATGCTGCAAGAATCAGTTGCACCTCCATCGAAGAAATGGGAATACCCAACGGGACAAAGATGAGGGAGTGGATTCAGGAGAAGATAGTTGATTGCAAGGTGGCGTTTCTGATGATTTCGCCCAATTACAAGAAAAGTGAGATATGCTTGAACGAGATGGGAGCTGTTTGGGCTTTGGAGAAAGATGTGAAGATACTACTTTTGCCTGGTATCGATTATGGAAACTTCGGATGGTTAGAGGAGATAAGACAAGCAGGGCATATTGAGAGCGAGGGAGTGTTGGATCAACTATTTGATGACCTGAAGGCGGAGTATGGCTCTGATAAGAAGGTCTCAGAATGGGGAAGGCATAAAAAGAAGTTCTTGGACTACTGTAAAAATCTGCCAAAGAAAGAGCCAGATGCCAAAGAAGAAATCGCTACTGGACGAGAGAAGACGGATAAGATATACTTGGAGTATTGTACTCAAATATTTGACTATTTAAGGTATAAGCGTTTTTCCGTATGGGCAGAAATGCTGGCAGGAGGGAGGCCTCGTATACCAACAAAACTGTTAGAGGATATAGAATTACTAATCCCTTATCTTGATTCGAGAGCTCATTATGAAGGATATGGCCGACTAGATGATCTGTTTGTCGCCTTGTCGCTAAATATAAATGACCTTACTGATGTCCTGAATCTATATGCGGAGGGGAAAGAAGATGTATGTACCGTAAGAGCATTCTATAGAGATGAGCCTCACAATCCCCGTTATCGTGATAACTTAAATGATTATAATGCCTACGTGGCATTTATCTATAATTTGACATACGAACTGACAAGAATTTGCAATGCAATTCTCACCGAAGCACGTCATTTGGTGGAAGACTTCATGTCAGACTTTGGCATATTCTCAATTGATGGTATCAATCATAAAGGGAATGTGATAGTTAAGTTTGAATACGAGGATAATGAGATATACCGAGGACTTGAAGATTTCATTGAAACTGCAATGAGTCGGAAGTATCATACGGGGTTTGATAAAGAAAGAGTTAAGAAGGTCTTAGCTGACATTCTAATGTAAAAAGACATCATGAGTGAACCTTTAATAGGCTAGATGTTAAAAGATAATAATTATTGTAAGGGGAAACGATGAATGTGGAAGATTATACTTAAATTTGCCATAAAGAAAGAATGACGAGTATGTGGCCAGATAAAGAAACAAACATTGACTACCTGAATTTTGGATATATGGTAGATATGGTTGCAGATATTGCAACCGACAGAGATTTGTCACCTTCAACGATAGGGCTATATGGTGACTGGGGCAGCGGTAAATCCAGCCTGATGAAGTTAGCTCTAAAAAAGATAGAAGAGAGCAATCCTAAAAGCAGAGAAGAGAAGAATACTACCAAATCACTCTGCATAGAATTCAATGGTTGGCTCTTTGAAGGTTACGAAGACACTAAGACTTCGTTATGTGGAGCTATACTGGATGCCCTAGCCGATGAGAAAAGATTCAGCCAAGAAGTTACGGACTATGCTAATGAGCTTATAAAAAAGATTGATTTCAAAAAGATACTGGGAAAAGGGATAAAATACGGCCTGGATTTCTTCTTGACTGGGGGCATAGGCGCACTGACAGACTTGACTCTTAGTAGCGTTCTATCATCCATTAAGGCTAATGCTAGCGAAATACAAGCTAAAGATATCGAAGGTATACTCGACAAGTTTAAGAGGGATGAAAAAGCTAGGACAGAAATAAAAAACTTCCGCAACGAATTTCAGGTACTTTTGAAGAAAAGCAAAGTGGAAAATGTGGTTGTTTTCATTGATGAACTTGACCGATGCCTTCCCGATACTGTCCTAGGGGTTTTCGAAGCTATGCGCTTGTTCCTTTTTGTTGAAGGAATGTCTTTTGTAATAGGTGCTGACGAACGCCTTATACAATATGCTATCAAGAGCAAATACAAGGAAGTCCCTGGGAATAACCTCGATATAGGTAAAGAATATCTTGAAAAGGTTATTCAATATCCAATAACTATTCCACAGCTTAACCATGCTGAGGTAAATCAATATTTGACCTGCCTTTTGCTTGAATCAACACTTGCAGATAAAAGCGAATTCAATAAGTTTTTGGACATTGTTCATGGCATAGAGCCGGATAAAGAACTTACTATGGACTTGTTGAGGGAGAAAGCGGGTGACATCGCTGATAAGTGTAAAATTGATATGGCTTTAGCAAGGCAGATTTCATCTGTACTAGCTCCTAGTATCAATGGTAATCCGCGACAATGTAAGCGATTCCTTAACACACTTACTATGCGATTAACACTTGCCAAAGCGCGGGGAGTGAATCTAGACAAGAACATCCTGGCAAAGCTAATGCTTGCTGAATATTTCAATCCAGAGTTTTTCAAAGCCATTACAAAGCCAGAGAACCGAGAACTATTCAAATCATTTGAAAAAGGTGAAGAATTAAGCGAGAGTAATCCGTTTGCCATGTGGAGAGAGAAAGAATGGGTAAAAACGTGGATGAAGAATGGAACGTCACTCGATGAAGAAAAATTGGAGAAGTATGTCTATTTTGCCAATGTGAAGAACCGCTACGGCCAATCCAACCTTGACCAACTTAGTCCAACTGCTCGTAAATGTTACGAGTGTCTTGTTGATGGTACCGAGTTGAGTAGGAATAGTGCACTAAAAATGGTAGATAATCTTGCCCCAGGTGAGCAAGCCATCATTGCAGCTGAGGTGTTCGCAGTAATAGAAAGTTCTTCTACAATGAACGTTGAGGTGTTGAGGGCATATACAGAGTTTTGTGTGAGAGTCGGCTTGACAGAGGTGGCATTAGCTAAACTGATGGAGCAACCCTCAAGCAAATATACACCTGAAGCATACGGACAACTCTCACCATTTATTACAAAACTGTCAGTTGACGAAGCCAAACGGCTGAAAGAATATTTGAGCCAAAACGCTGGTTTGAAGAATACCATTGAAAGAGGAGAAAAACTCAACTCAATAATAAGAAGGAAATAGCTATGGGAACATCAAGTTTATACGGAGGTCCCAAAAAGACTTCACTTTTGCCATCAGATTACAATCCGGAGGATACACCAGAGCAGGATAATCCGACAGATATCAATCCTGAGGAAACAGATCCGACAGACAATCCAGACGAGGAAAGTCCGCAACAAGAGCGTCCAGAGGAAGAAAAACCAGAAACGCCCCAAGAAGTAAAACCCATGCAACCGAGTGTTTCATGGGGGGCGGCTCGTAGTTCAATGCGTAAAGCAATGAACAGTCGGAGTGGCAATAATGTGAAGGGCGCAATACGAAATTATACCAAAGCCCTTGGAGGTCATACAAATGCTACGCGACAAGCGGCAAAGGCTCGAAAGACTGCTTTTGACCTCTATTCGTATTTCTCAGGAACGCCAGAGACAATCCGTAAGCGTTTTGAAGATGCTGGCATCAGGTTTGATGGGCGGTCAACTAGGGAAATCTTCAATGATATTTGTAACTTGATAGCGCCCGTTCCCAATGACCTTGAAGATTCCTTGGTCAATATGGCATTACAGGAAACTGTGGCAGATGTTGCGGTTGACGAGAGTATCGACCTCAACCAACTTGAAAGTTTCAACGAGGAGTTGCTGCAGCGCCTGGTAGGTGGTTTGATGAAGCATTATATCTTTGACAAGTTGACTATGCAGAGCGAACAAACTGCCCTGAAGAACTGTGAGCGTACAACAGACTTGCGTGAACTGGAGAGATCCATCAAGAAGTATATTGATGGTATTGTTGACAGTGTAGTGCCTAGCTTAGTGAAGAATGGTATAAACCCAGATGACTTCAACAGGGCCGTAGAAACACTGTTTGATATGTCTTATCTACAAATGGAGGAACTGCGATGAAAGAAAGCTTTGTTTTTACACTGTCGGAATATGACACTTTTCGTATTGATGGTTCCAAAAGGGTAAATATAAACGATACTTCTGAGTTTTTATATACTTTTTGGAATCCTACTGCGGGTTTAGGAAAGAAACAGATGTATGCCACTCCTTATCGTTTTACCGATGAAGCTTTGGATTTGCTGTATGTTTCTCTTATGGTGTTCTGTGTTGACAGGAGTGTAAGCCGTGGGAAACAGGATGATGCATGGACACGAGACCTTGAGCTTTACATACCAGTAATGGCCTATGAGAAATGGGAGCGCAGTAAGTCGATACTCATTAAAGCACTTAATTTCTTGACGGGCGATCATTGGATGATCCATTTTAGAGCAAGGGCCGCAATAACTGATGATGAGAACATGTATAGGAAAGGCCGATGGCATTTTCGTCGGTCAGTCAGAAAGATAGATACAGATATTTTCTGCATGTTGTCAGGTGGATTAGATTCCTTTATAGGTGCCATCAATCTGCTTAAAGACGGGAAGAAACCTATATTTGTGAGCCATTATGGTGGGGGTAAAGGCGTTAAAGTCTATCAAGATCGGGTGGTGAACTCGTTGAAGAATAAGTATACAGTTGACCCAAAACGCTTCTTTAGGTTTTATGCTGCTTCAAAAAATGGTGTGGAGGATACGACCCGTTCACGTTCACTGATGTTCTTCGCACATGCTATCGCTCTTGCTTCTGGTATGGGACACCATGTGGACTTGTATATACCTGAGAACGGTGTTATTTCATTGAATATACCTCTGACGGTGATGCGCTTAGGAAGTCTAAGTACCCGTACAACACACCCTTATTTCATGGGGCTGCTCCAGGAATTGCTTACAGAACTAGGACTTGACATATCTCTGATTAATCCTTTCCAAATGAATACTAAGGGGGAGATGATGAAAGATTGTAAAGACCTTGACTATCTGAATAGCCATTATCAATATACGTTGTCATGTTCACACCCTGACCAAGGCAGATGGACTGGCGAGGACGCAGGACACTGTGGCGAATGTTTACCCTGTACAATTAGAAGAGCCGCAATTAAAGCAGCAGGCTTGACAGACACTTCTACGTATCGCCATAATTATGATACCGACACAGGCGCAAGAGACCTGAAATCTTACAAGCTGGGGCTGTCAACGCCAAAAGATAGCTATGCTGCTATACAAATGTCAGGTCCGATTACTGAAAGGCATAACGAGTATGCCAGATTATATGAAGAGGGGGTGAAAGAACTAAAGAGCTTTATTGATACAATTTGATGGAACACCTATTTGATACTCATTTCCACTTGGATTTGCAAAAGGATCGAGTTGCGGCTATTCGAGATGTTGAAGAAAAGCAGATCTATACTATTGCTGTTACTAATCTGCCAGAATTATATAGGAAAGAATCTGTTGAGATTGCCAGTAAATATATACGGTTCGCTCTTGGTTTCCATCCAGAATTGGTTTGTCAATACAAAAAACAAGTCCCTTTAATGTGGGAATTATTGCCGGAAGTTAGATATGTCGGTGAAGTCGGACTGGATTTAGTTGATAAAAGCAGCGAAAAAGAACAAAAGGCATTCTTTAGTGAATTAGTTGAACGCTGTCGTTACGATAGTAACAAGATTTTTACCATTCATTCTCGTCGTGCAGTTGATAAAGTATTAGATATTTTAGGAGACAACTACAGATTCAAAGCTATATTGCATTGGTTCTCTGGAAGTAAAACAGAATTAGAAATGGCTATAGATAGAGGTTGCTTTTTTTCTGTTAATGGTCCTATGATGAAATCGAAAAGATTTCTAGATATGTTATCTTTGATACCTTCTAGTCGACTTCTTATAGAAACAGATAGTCCTTTTACCCATTACATAGGTTCGTACGATGATTATCTGAAAAGTATTAAGGAGGAATTACTGTCTTACAAGCCAGAGGTGGATGTTTGGAATAACTTTAGAAGGTTGCTTGGCGGCTAAACTTTCAAGTGTTAGGACTACGACTATGACGCAGAAAGAAAAATGGATGGCCAGATATCAAGAAGTGATAGACTTCATTGAAACAAATCATCGAAATCCCTCTAAGCATCATATTGAGGAGCAATAGTTAAAAACATGTTATAATTGTCGGTTGTCTTGTTTTTTAAGAATATTATGAATATCTTTGCAATAGCATTTGAGGTTTTAAGTTTTTTCTTGACTTAAGGTGTGTTAATTGAATAATTATAAGTATTGAATAATGGCAAGAGTAAAAGTTGCATATACAAAACAGGCCACGACCTATGATGGACAGATACGTTTGTTACGTAGTCACGGGCTTGTTATAAACGATGAGAATAAGGCTAGGGAATGCCTTTCTGACATCGGCTACTATCGTTTGGGCTTTTATCTATATCCATTTGAAGTGACGTTTCCAACTCTAGACAATGGCCGTCGTCATACTGTTCAGCCTGGAACTACAATGGAGAATGTTGTGTCGCTTTATTACTTTGACTTGGATTTGAGAAACATCCTCAATAGATATTTGTCACGTATAGAGGTCGCACTACGAACAACGTTTGTATATGAACTTTCCAATAAATACAGGGTTGATCCGTATTGGTTCGTAAACCCTGCTGTTGTGTCGGCCCAGTTTATTGCTGATTTTCCTGGAGCTGCATACAGCGCAATTAAAAAGAAGCCAACAATAAAACGACATCATCTAAAGTATCTAGGACAATATGCTCCAGCTTGGAAAACTATGGAGTATATGACTCTTGGAAATTTGGAAGTGCTGTATGATAGTCTTTTGCATGATGCAGACAAACGTATTATCAGTACCCATTTTGGAGAGCCTGCAATAGCAACGTTTAAAAGTTACATGACCACTATTCGTGAAGTAAGAAATGCTTGTGCTCATGGTAATGTAACATTTGGTATGACACTTACTACTGGTATCAGAGTGGGCGTTGCATGTCCTTCTTTTCCAGCGCATACTCAACAGACATTTCATGGTGCTCTTAGGGTAATTGACTATATGCTCCGTCAAGTATCAGTCAATAGGGCTAATGATATGTGGGAAGAAATATATAAGGCAACGGCATTGCTATATAAGAAATCTCCAAGTCTTCAAGCATTAATAGAAGCACAAACAGGTATAGTTCTACCACAAAAACAGGTCAAAAAAACATCACTTATACAAAAAATACTTAATAAAACAGTAAAAAAGTGGTTGTAAACTTGTTTATTTTAAGAATAATTCCTACCTTTGCATCGCAAAAGTGTATCTGGGAAGCCCCGTTGCACCCATCTGCACTATAAAAAAGATTAAATCGTGTCCCATCTGCTTGCAGTTGGGACATGTGCTTTTATGTGGGGTGTTTATTATGATTATGGCTTGATACAAATCAAAAAGTATCGAGCCATAATTGTGTTCGTGAAAGCCGTTTATATGGCTATAGTTTCTTGTTGTCCTTAAACGAGAAGTACTGTTCATCCGCAAGGATGATATGGTCGCGCAAGGTCATCCGTACAGACTCTGCAGCCTGAGTAAGTTTAGCTGCAATTGTACTGTCGAACTTCGTGGGAGAGGGGTTCCCACTGACATGGTTATGTACCGTGACAATGTAAGTTGCATTGTAGAGTACCCCGAATCGCATGATGTTTCTCGGGTCGGCAGCGTTTTCTGAAACCTCTCCCTGGCAGATTCTGACTCTTCTGAGCAATTCATGTTTAGGATTGAAGAACATGTCTCGACCAGGCACAGATTGAGGCACGTCCTGTATGGAAGCCTATGCACAAGCAGCCTTGCTACAAGGATGTCCCTGCTTATGTTAATGGCGTATCAGAAGCTTTATTCAAAGTCGGAATGTGCTTGCCCGCCGGACCATGTGTAACCGACGATGACGTGAAGTATATTGTTGCTACCATCAAGGATAGCATACTC